>Ga0189279_100042_pt1 | contig 202098 bp, 177 predicted proteins | sample N26B6minimetaG_FD_130324 | JGI IMG/M metagenome (GOLD analysis project Ga0189279, IMG submission 130324) | Marine microbial communities from the Costa Rica Dome - N26 B6 mini metaG | ecosystem: Environmental > Aquatic > Marine > Oceanic > Photic zone | place: Costa Rica: the Eastern Pacific... | reverse complement strand
GCAGCTCTTTGATGAACCGGTTCATGTCGAGCAGGCACGCATCAAGGCCGAGGAGCAGGCCGCAGCAGACGCGGAAGCCGCGAAACCGCGTGAACTCCCCGAGGGGGCACTCAACAGCAGCGAGCGGAATCTTGTTCGTGTCGAGATGACTCAGGTTGATATGGCGCGGCTCGAACGCATGAAACGCGAAGTCGAGGATCTCCAATCGATCCTGCGACAGGAACGCGATGGGCTCAACAGCGATCGCGAGATGTTCGAGCAGGAGAAGACCGAGTTTGCGGCGATGCGTGCTCGACTCATGGCACTTGAAGGCGGCAAACAGTTCAAGAAGGCACTCGCAACCCTGACAACGATGGACGCTCAGGACGCGAAAACCGTGCTTCAGACGATGCTCGAGGACGGCGATAAGCTGGAAGAGGTCGTTTCTTATCTGAGTGCAATGGATGAGCGGGCTCGAACCGCGATCCTCACAGAGTTCCTGAATGAGGGCGAGGATCAGTTGGCAGCAGATTTGCTCGAATCCGTTCGGCTGCGTGGTCTTGAGACCGCGACCGCCGACGGAAACGAACCATGAGCATACTGACGACATCGAACTCCACACAACCTGACCCGCTGGCGATCCAGATAAAGGTGCCGGAACTGCGCACCAGCGCAGCAAGTGCATCCGGGTTTGCGCAGGTCTTGCAGACCTTCGATCGCGATCAAGATACGGGCACTATCGAATCCTCCAAGAAAGATGATTCCGTGGTCGCCTCGGAGGAAGAGTCCGTCGAAGCCCGCGCGGAAGCAGGCGAGGACGAGGCAACCGAAGCGGATGAGTCGGAGCAGGCGAGCACCAACGACGCATCGCAGGAGCAGGGGGGGCATTCGGGACAGAGTCAGGACGCGGTCGATGAGGGCAAGAGCGCCAAATCAACACCCGGTGCGTCCAATGCCGATGTCTCGCATCCGCCATCATCCGAGACAGAAGGACAGGCAGCAAATAAAGATGCAATGACCCAGGCAGCCAAGCAGGAGCCAGGCGGATTCGACGCGCTCAATAACAAGAGTGACCAGGCGAAGCTCAGCATCCGTGGGCTTGTTCGGGCGATCCGTGCCGATGCATCGCAGGATTCCACAACCATCGCAGTGCAGACCCGGCTTGGCAAGGCACCCGCGAACGATCAGGCGGCACAGACCCCTCCATCGCCTCAGCCAGAAGCGAACACGCAGGCTGTCCAGACCGAAAAGACTCCACAGTTGAAAGGCAGCGATCCGCGTGATGCGATCTCTGACACGCCGCCCATTTCCGATCGGGGAGAAGTGGAATCCAAACGAACGCCGAGTGTGCCCGGTGCGTATCTGACACCGGCAAAGGATGCGCCTGCAGAGCAGGCACGCGTTGACACGACGCAGGTTCGATCGAGTCGTGCAGATGTGTCGGTGCAGCCAACGACCACCAGATCGACTGAGCCGGTGCGAACGGAAGCGCACCACTCAGTCGCTCGCGCTGAAACACTATCGAGAGTCGAAGGCGCATTGACAACGCGAGCCGTGAGTGGTGTTGAGGCAGCGCAAACGCGTGTGGGGGCAGATCAAAGCAACGCACGATTGGAGCAGTCGCTCAAGCCCATGAAGAGCGAGCAGCAGGCCCTCCAGTCAAAGGTCATCGCACAGGTACAACGGGGGCTGGCATCTCTGATGCGTTCCACAAACGGCGAGATGACCCTCCGTCTGACACCACAACGACTGGGCGAACTGAAAATCGAGCTGAAGCGGTCGGGCGAACAACTCTCCGTTCGGTTGACCACCCAGAACGCTGAAGCTCGTGATCTTTTAAGTTCGGGAACCGATGAGCTTACTCAGCTCCTTCGCGCCAAGGGTGTCGATGTTGAGCGAGTTCAGATCGAACACCAGAACGAGCACACGCAGGGGCAGGGCGCGTTCGATCTTGATCAGCATGAGCATCGGGATCAAACTCGCGAGCAGGGAAACGCATCGCACCAGCCGAACCCCATCAGCGGGGAAGCGGTGGACAGCATTTCCGATGAAGATTCCCAGCGTGACGGAATCTGGACAGAACTAGGACTCGACGCAATCGCCTAAGAAGAGGTATAAGCCATGAGCAGTATCGACAGTATTGGTTCAAGCTCGAATGTCACGACCTCGACAGACGCTTTCAGTGCGCTTACCAGTGGCGAGTTCCTGCAAATCATCTTCACTGAGCTCCAGAACCAGGACCCGCTTGAACCAAACGATACATCCACGATGCTCGATCAGCTCTCAACACTGCGTGCGATCGAGTCGGACACGCAGATGGTTGATTCGCTCTCATCGCTCGTGAATCAGACAGAGTTCGCGGCAGCATCATCTCTCATTGGTTCGCTCGTCTCTGGCATCACGCTCGACAATCGTCGGGTCGCGGATCTTGTCGTTTCCGTGTCGAACACGCAGGACGGGCCGGTTCTCAACCTCTTCGACGGCTCGCGTATGTTCTTTGGCAATGTCGACGAGGTGGTTGGGCCGATCGATCAGCCGAACCCGGACGACCCGAACATCGATGATGATGACGACAACAACAATGACGACGACGGGAACAACAACGGCGGAGGGAACACCATCACGCCCAATCTCGGCGAGGTTGATACTGATGGTTTGAACCAGGATTCTGTCAATACCGATAACGGGACGACCCCGGTTCAGAAAACCGTTTCGAACGATGTTTGAGTAACCCCCCGTTATGTCACCTGATCAGATCCAACTCCTCAGAGCGCTAGGCAGCGGTATACGGCCGGTCGATCTTGGGGAGGACACCCGCGTCAATGGCGATCGTTTCGGGACCATGCTTCACGAAGCGGTCCAAGGAAGAGCACGGTCAGAGCTCGGGGTGACCTTCGCACCAAACGCTTCGGGGATGTTTGATTCCACTCAGCAAGACCGGATCGCCCGCGCGATCGATCTCGCGGCAGCCGCGGGAAGCGAGCACGCGCTTATCCTGCACGAACGGCACTCGCTGCGCGTCGATGTGCGCAATCGTGTCGTGCTGGAAGCGCCCGAGACTGAAGATATGCGCACAGTCACAGGCATCGATACATTTGTAAGTGCTCAAGTTCCCGCTCAAGAAGAGGATGGGTTGATTTCACAGCCCAGTGGACGGGGCGATCGCAGTCCGGCACGCATTGTGCGAAACGCGTCGTTGATGCGGACGCTTGCAGATGCGCAACCGATGCATGATTCGTAAAAAACGCTGGTGCATCGCATGGGATGTACCGGACAGAGGAAGGATTCTATATGGCTCTCTCCAGTGCGCTCTTCACCGGCCTGACCGGGCTCAACGCTCAATCCGCTCGGCTCGATGTGATCGGTAACAATGTTGCCAATGTCAATACCACCGCGTTCAAGAGCTCGCGCATGATGTTCGAATCGCTCTTCTCTCAGAACCTCGGGTTCGGTACGAGCCCGAGTGAGATCCGGGGTGGTGTCAACCCCAAGCAGATCGGGAACGGCGTCGGCATCGCAGGCATCCAGCGCGACTTCACCCCATCGAGCTTCACAGGCACCGGAGACCTTCGCGATATGGCGATCGATGGCCAAGGGTTCTTCCTTGTGCAGCAGAACGGCTCAACCTTCTATACCCGGGCAGGGACTTTCCGGCAGGATTCCGACGATAACCTGGCGACCGTAACCGGCGAGAAGCTTCTGGGATATGCGGTCGATGACGAGTTTAACATCCTGACCGGGCAGCTCGTTCCGATCAATATCCCCGTCGGCAAGCAGACCATTGCCGAAGCGACACAGAACATCGCGATCGTCGGCAATCTGAACAAGGATGGCGATATCCCGACGCAGGGATCGATCATCGATCTTCTCGCTTCCGCTACCAGCGGTCTGCTCACCACCGGCGGCGGCTTCATCAACTCGACGACACCGATGACGAGTATCGAAGATCCTGATCAGCCGGGCACAGGCACTGCGGCATTCTCGGCCGACCAGACCATCCGCCTCCGAGGCACCAACGGTGCTTCACGCGGCGGCACCGACCTACCCGATTCGGAGTTCACGATTACTGCGACCACGACCGTCCAGGATTTCATGGACTTCCTCACGGCCAGCCTTGGAATTCAGACAACGGGCAGCGCGAACCCAGACGGCAACACACCGGGCGTTACGGTCGACAGTGCGACCGGGATCATCACCATCGTGGGGAACACGGGTGAGGTCAACGACCTGACCATCGCGGATGGTGATCTTGAGTTGCTCGATACGGACGGTAGTTCTTTGGGAGCGCCCTTCACGACAGACAAGTCGGCCGCGGCGGACGGCGAGAGCGTCCGGACCACAATCGTTGGGTATGACTCACTCGGCGCAGAAGTCACCGCGAGCGTCACAATGGTTCTCGACTCAACACCGGACGCGGGACCCATCTGGCGATACTACATTGATTCAGAGGATGATGCCGGTGCGGGAATGGCGCTTAGCACCGGGACGCTCCAGTTCGATAACAACGGACAGATCGATCCGGACAGTTCAGAGCTGTCTCTCACGATCGACCGCAGTGATACCGGTGCTGATCCGCTGCTGAGCTGGACGCTGCAGTTTGATTCTGAGAGTGGGAGCACCACATCACTCGCCGCCTCGCCGTCGAGCATGATCGGTCTGACGATCGACGGGTTGCCTCCGGGAACACTCGAGTCCTTCGCTGCCGGCGAAGACGGCGTGATCTTTGGGCGGTTCTCCAACGGGGCCGTCAAAACCATGGGGCAGGTTGTCCTTGCAAACTTCACGAACTCTGCGGGTCTGATCGACGAGGGGGGAAACCTGTTCTCAACCGGGCCCAACTCCGGCCCCGCATCAGTCGCACCTCCCGGAACCCTGGGGATCGGTTCGCTTGTATCCGGCGCACTTGAGGAGTCCAATGTGGATCTCGGGGAAGAGTTTACGAACATGATTCTGACCTCTACGGGCTACTCCGCTTCGTCACGAGTAATCCGCACGGCCGACGAGCTCATGCAGCAGCTCCTCGTCCTGGGACGATAACGCGGTTTCTGAGCTTGATCAGGGAGCTTCGATGATCAGCGTCACACGACTCAACGGGCGGAAGTTTGTGCTCAACTCCGAGCTCATCCGCACGATTGAAGAAAACCCAGACACGATCGTTACGCTCATCAGCGGCGAACACCTTGTCGTGCGCGAAAGCTCCAAAGAGATCATCCAACGGGTGATTGAGTACAACAGGCACCTGAGATCCCTCTCAACACCTGCCTGACCGCTTCTCCAAGGTCTGATAATCGATCTCGATCGCGTAGATTCGTCTGAAGATCAACCATCCCCATCAAGGGTGGGTGCCCACTCGTCGATACCTCGTGTGTGTGACGGCCGCTCGGATGCAAATCCCGTCGCACGGAGGAATCTGGTGGATATCGGTACCGTCATCGGACTTGTGATCGCGTTTCTTTCAGTCGGCTTAGCCGTTGTGCTGGGAGGTGATCCGCTTGCGCTGATCAATATCCCGTCACTCGTTGTTGTGATCGGCGGAGCCGCGGGTGCCGTGATCTGTGCGTTCCCACTCGCCAAGATCACCAAAGCGCACACCGTGATTCTCAAGTCTGTATTCAACGAAGCCCCCGACATCGAGGGGGTCATCAAAGACCTCGTCAAGTTTGCCGAAATCGCGCGTCGCGAGGGCATCCTCAGCCTCGAGAATCACATCGGGGATATGAAGGAAGAGTTCGTCGTCCGCGGGATCAAGATGGCCGTCGATGGCACCGACCCTGAGCTGATCCGAGTAATCATGGAGACCGAGCTCGAGGGGGTCATGGATCGCCACATGCAGGGCAAGATGATCCTGGATCAGTTCGCCAAGTACGCTCCAGCGTTCGGTATGATCGGGACGCTGCTGGGTCTGATCTTCATGCTCGGCTCTATGTCCGATCCATCCGCGATTGGTCCAAGTATGGCGGTCGCGCTGATCACTACGCTCTACGGTGCAATCGTCGCAAATGTCTTCGCGGGCCCGCTTGGCGACAAGCTCTACCAGTGCGATCAATCAGAAGTGCTCATGAAGACCGTGATTATCGCGGGCGTGATGGCCATCCAATCTGGTGACAACCCTCGCGTGGTTGAGAGCAAGCTGCTCACCTACCTGCCACCATCTGAACGCGATGCGTTCGGGGAAGAGCAGGCGGCCTAATACGCCCTCAGGGCGATCGCGAGGTTTGTGATGGGCAAGAAAAAGAAAGAAGCCCCAAAGGCAGAAATCCCCGAATGGGTACTCACATTCGGTGACATGATGTCGCTGCTTCTTTGCTTCTTCATTCTGCTCGCCGCATTCTCCGAGATCAAAAAGCCACGAGAGTATAAAGAGATCATCGATTCAATCAACGAAGCGATGGGCGCCAGCGGCGGCCTCGGGCTCGCCAAGCTCCTCGAAGAGGTCGATAACTCCATGGTGAGTTATCAGGACAGCCGCGCAAAGCGCGACGGCAATAAGAAAAACACCAACGAGAACACCAATCCCAGCGTACCTGGGCAGGAATCGAAGACCACCGTTGTTCAGGAAGGTGCCCGCCACGCGATCGGTGCGAGTATCGAGTTTGAGCCGGGAAGCTGGGAACTGAGCAAACGATCACAGGACATCATCCGCGATCAGATCGCGCCAAAGATCCGCGGGCTCAGCTACATCTGCCCTGTGGTGGGGCACTCCTGGGGCACCGAAGACAAGAAGAGCGGGTATGGATTCGATGAACTTGCCTACAAGCGGGCCCAAGTCGTAAAAGACTTCTTGGTCCGAGAAGGCGGGGTCGAGCCCGCGATTTTGCGGGTTGAATCGGCGGGAACCTCGGAACCAGTCGAGATCGGCGGCAGTGGAGGCCAAGGCGGCGACTCAAATCGCCGAGTTCAGGTATTCCAAACCGGTCGAACGGTGGATCAGACCCATCCAGATCCAAACTTTACTGGTGCTGGCGGGTAATCGAAGGGAGCCAACGCATGGCCGACGAAGAAAAAAATGTTGAGTCAACCGAATCGGGGGGCAAGAAGGGCGGGGGGCTCAAAACGATCGTGATCGTCGCGGTGATGATGCTGGGCGAGGCCGGTGCACTCTTCTTCCTGATCAACATGATGAATGGCCCCAGCGCTGCAGATGCGTCCCAACTCCAGGGACTCGAGGATTCCGGAGAAGCAGCACCTGTCGAGATCGAGTTGATGAAAGGCCAGTTCCAGAACATGTCCACAGGGCGTGTATGGGAATGGCGTGCGGAAATCTTCCTTCGTGTCCGTCAGAAAAATGTCGCGGAGATTGAGAGCATCATGGAACGCGACAAGGCACTGATTCAAGAGGGGATCTCCAAGATCTTTGGCCGTGCTCAGGACCGGCACCTCCGCGAACCAGGGCGTGAGACCATGACCCGTCAGATCACGACCTATCTCAACGAGATCTTCGGTGTCGATGCAGACGAGTTCCCGCTGATCGATCGCGTGCTCATTCCTGAACTCAAGGGATTCCCCGCAGACGCCTGATCGGCGTCAGAGCCCAGATCCAGTGCCCAGATCGCGCAATCGATGCGCGATCCGGTTTCTTCTGCGCGAGGTGCGCAATTTGTGAATGCCAGGCCGATCTGCGGCCGATAACCGGTCTACCAGCAATCGGAGTGATTGCCCTGCGCACCCAAGGATTGGAATCGCGATGTCTGAAGATCAAGGTACCCCGGCACCCGAAGACCAGTCCCCAGAGGAAACCCCCTCCGAGGCAGAGCAACCCGCGGGCGAGAGTGGCGAATCTCCGGCGGGCGAAGGGCAGCAAGAAGCGGGCGACGAGACTGAAGCCGAAGCACTTGCTGCCGCGATGGATGCCGTCAACCAGGTGCAAGGGGTTGCGGATTCGGTAGCATCGCCCGACTCCGCACCGACGCAAGGCAATGCACACCCATTTATGTCTCCCGAGCTCGGGGGAGATCTGGGCGCTGGGCTCAAGAATGCCATCGATATGCTCTCGGATGTCCATATGGATGTCCGTATCGAACTCGGGCGAACGAACATGTATGTGGAGGATGTCCTCCGTCTCAACGAAGGTGCGGTCGTGGAACTCGACAAGCTCGCGGGTGATCCCGTAGATGTTTTCGTCAATGACCGGCGCGTCGCAAAGGGCGAGGTGCTCGTGCTCAACGATATGTTCTGCGTACGAATCAATGAGGTCGTCGATATCGCCCAGGCCGATCAGTAAATCAGTTATATGTGACCACGAGCGGGGGACCCGCTCGGCAGCAGCCAGGATGGCGACATGCATATTCACCCGCGCACAGTTGTGCTCAGTCTTCTAGCTTTCTCTGCGTCCAGCGCCCTCGCGCAGCTCGGACCAAGCCCAAGCGAGATCCCCACGCGTCCTGCAGCATCGACTACGCAGGATCAGGTCGTCGATTCCGACAGCGCTCGCGTGCGTCCAGCCATCGATGAACTGCTCATGGCTCGTGCCCGCGAGGGTACCGATCCAGTGTCCAATACGGTCGAGGTTCTTCCGGCATCGGGCACCCTCCGCAATGAACTTCGAGCGAGCGAGCCAACACTTATTGCCGGGGCATCGGCGAGCGTAGAACAGGCCACCGATGAGTCGCTCTCAGGCACATCATCGCTCCCGTCGCTCGGAGATGGGTGGGGGCAGACGATCATCGCGCTTGGTGGGGTTTTGCTGCTGATCTTCGGCGTTGCTCAGGTGTTCAAGCGGCTTGCTCGCTCACAGGGCGGGCTCGCAGGTCAGATCGGTGCCGGCGGCAACGCGCCCTCTGGGATCATCGAAGTCATCGGGCGATACCCTATTACAACAGGGCTCACTCTCGTGGTGCTCAAGTTTGATCGACGCGTTCTGCTCATCGCAAACAGTTCTGCAACCCGAGGCAAGCACGCCAAGAGCGCGAGCATGCAGACGCTGTGCGAACTCAGCGACCCTGAAGATGTCGCGTCGATTCTCCTGAAGGCCCGAAGCGCAAGCGGTGAATCGATCGCGCATTCCTTCGAGCGGGCACTCCAGGACGCGGATGATTTTACTGATGAGTCGATCTACCGCTACGACGAGCCGGTGCACGCCGCTCCGCGTACCAGAACCTCCCGGGCGACCCCGCCCAAGACCATCACGAGTGATGAGGGGGATCGCGCAGAACTCTGGTCCGGAGGCGCGGACGGGCAGGCAGCGGCAAAGGTCCTCCGTGAACGCCTCGCAGCGATGCGGCCGGGAGCTCGGAGCGCATGAGCCGAGCCACGCTCATCCTGGTCTCGTTTGTGACGCTGCTGCTCGCCGGCAGCGTTGCGAGTGCGCAGGGTCTTGGTCCTGCGGTTCCCTCATTCAGCGACTCTGGAGCGGGTTCCGACTTGGTGGGTGTGCTCGGAGGAGGCGGCGAGGATATCAACCCGCTCACCGTTCTTCGAGACGCGGGGAATCTGATACAAGGGGCCAGCAACACCGGGAACGCGATTCAAGGCGGCAGCAGTGCCCAGAGCGAGGGCGGGATTTCCGTTGCGCTCAACATTATGCTGCTGCTCACGGTCATTGCGCTCGTGCCATCGGTCATGCTGATGACCACAAGCTTTGTGCGCATTATGGTTGTTCTCGCCTTACTCCGGCAGGCGATGGGTACCCAGTCACTGCCTCCGGCGCAGGTCATCACCGGGCTCGCATTGTTCATGACAGCGCTCGTGATGAAGCCCACGGTTGATCGGATCTGGAACGAAGCAGTCGTCCCGTATCAGAACGGCCAGATATCTGATGTCGATGTGCTCTGGGATCGCGCTTCAACCCCGATGCGGGATTTCATGTTCGATCAGATCGAGGCAACAGACAACTGGTCGAGTCTCTTTATGATCCTCAACTACCAAGGCATAGACACAAGCGAGCCCGAGAAGATCAAACGCTCCGATGTCTCCACGATCTCCTTGATCCCTGCATACATGCTGTCCGAGCTCAAGGTGTCATTCCTGATGGGTTTCAGGGTATACCTGCCTTTCCTCGTGATTGACATGGTGATCGCGTCGCTGCTGATCTCCATGAGCATGATGATGCTCCCGCCGGTGTTGATCTCGTTGCCGTTCAAGCTCATGCTGTTTGTCATGGTCGATGGATGGTCGCTTATTGTCGGGTCTCTGCTCGAGAGCTTTGTGAGAGAGGGAGACGCGGTCCGAGCCAGCGCCACAACGGCGATGCTTCTCCCGATCATGCTCATCGTGAGAATCCGCGAACCCGGCGCTAACCCCGCGCTTGAACTCAAAGAACCAAACCCATGGAGATGGCGATGCAGTATGACGAGTCATCGATCGAACTGATCCGGCAAACGCTCATGGTGACACTCAAAATCGCCGTGCCGTTGCTCATGGCCGGGATGCTGATCGGGCTGCTGATCAGCTTGTTCCAGTCGATCACCTCGATTCAGGACCAGACCCTGACCTTCGTGCCCAAAATCGTTGGGGTGATTGCGATCGCGATTCTCCTGCTCCCGTGGATCATCGGATCGATCATCGTGTTCACAGCCGAGATGCTCCAACTCTTCTGATTGACCGGGGGGGCGATGCCCGACTTTACGCCCATCCTGACGCACGCGTTCCCGTTCATGCTGGTCCTGACCAGAATCACGGGCGTGTTCCTCTTTACTCCCTTGCTCACGAGTCAGAGCATCCCGCGCTCATTCAAGACGCTCCTCGCTTTTTCATTCGCGCTTGCGGTGTATCCATTCGTCCCCTCCATGGCGATACCGCTCGATGTAACACTCACCCAACTCGTCCCGCTCATGTTCTCTGAGTTGCTGATCGGGGTCGTCCTCGGGTTGATCATGGGCATACCCATGGTGGCGATCCAGATGGGTGGGTACATGATGGGATATCAGATGGGACTCTCATTGGCAGAGTCTTTCAACCCCGAACTCGACACAAACTCAAGCGTGATCGGGCAACTCCTCTTCTATCTCAGTATCTTTATTTACATCGGGGTCGGTGGATTTGAGATCGTCTTCGTGACCCTTGCGGATTCATTCCACACGATCGGGTCCGGGACCTTTACCATCGCGGATACGCCGCTCAATCTGCTGATTGATGTCATCAACTCCGGTTTCGAACTCGCACTTCGCGTGGCGTCACCGATCCTCGGCGTGATCTCGATGCTCCTTATCGCGATGGGGTTCATTATGAAAACCATGCCGCAGATCAACATCATGAGCATCGGTTTCGCGATCCAGATCATCACAGGGCTCACGACCCTTATGCTGCTAATTGGAATCATCGGGACCGTAGCCGGTGACGAGATCCTCTCTGTTTTGACGCTTGTTCAGGAATGGGTCCAGAGCTTCTCCAGGAGCGCACATGGATGATCTTGGTGAGCGTACTGAGGACCCGACGGCACGCAAGCTCGATCAGGCGCGCCAGCGAGGGCAGGTCCCGAAAAGCCAGGATCTTTCCGGGGCGATCACGCTCCTTGGGGCGTTGCTCATCTTCGTGGTGCTTGGCTCCAGCGTCGCGGCGATGTTTGACCGCATTCTCCGAAAAGCCCTGAGCGGTGAGATCGCGGCGGATATCCGGTCCACCGATAGCATCGCTGCCGCGGTGAAGATTGTCGCGTACGACGCGATTGTGGTGCTTCTCCCGATCATGGTGCTGGCAGCGATCGTTGCGTACATTGCAAACTTTATCCAGGTCGGGTGGTTGATCTCGGCTGAGCCCATCCGGCCAAAGCTGAGCAAACTCTCTCCTCTCGCAGGAATCAAGCGGATCCTCGGAGTCCGTGCGTTGGTGAAAACGGTCGTGAACTCACTCAAACTCACGGCGATGGCCACCGTCTCGACCCTATTCATCGTTGCGAACCTGGATTCGATCGCCGCGATGCCCAAGCTCACGCCCGCAATCGCGCTCATCGAGGTGCTCCGGCTGATCTTCATGCTGGCCATGGTCCTCGTTCTGCTGCTCATTTTCATCGCTCTGATCGATTACATCTATCAGCGTTGGCAGCACACCAAGGACCTGCGGATGACCAAGCAGGAGGTCAAGGACGAACGCAAGACGATGGAGGGCGATCCGCTGATGAAAGGCAAGCATCGTCAGATGGCCCGCGAGATCGTGATGCAGCAGATTGGGAAAGCCGTACCGGATGCGGATGTCATCGTGACGAACCCCACGCACTTTTCCGTTGCGATCAAGTACGACCCGGACACGATGGGGGCGCCGCGGGTGACGGCGAAAGGCGCTGATCTGATCGCATTTCGCATTCGTCAACTCGCTCGCCAAAACGAGGTTCCGATTGTTGAACGCCCACCATTGGCGCGAGCGCTCTACTGGGGGACAGATGTCGGGCAGGAGATCCCCATCGAGCACTATGAAGCGGTGGCGGAACTGCTCGCATATGTCTACAGGATCGATACCCGGGCCCAACAGAAGTTCGAACGACAAACGCGAGACCAATCGCGTGCAAACACACCCGCAGGGGTGTAACCTATCGGTGACAGGATGTCACTCATAAACAGGTGCAGGAGGCACCGAACCGTTGGCTGAAAACCAGTCCAACTCGATCGCGCTCCCCGCATGGGTGCTCAGAATCGCCGATGCGAAAGGGGTCATCGTACCCATCGGGTTCGTGATGCTGCTCGGGGTGCTGCTCGTGCCGCTCCCCCCGGCGATGCTCGATGTCCTCATCTCCATCAACATATCGCTGGGCGTGATCGTACTCCTCACCACGCTCTACATGCGTCGCCCACTCGAGTTCTCAGTTTTTCCCTCACTTCTGCTCGCGACAACGCTCTTGCGGCTCGTGCTCAATATCGCATCGACTCGGCTTATTCTGACCGCGGACGCCTCGAGCCCCGAGCAGGCGATGGGCGTCGCGGGCCGAGTGATCAGCGCCTTCGGGAGCTTCGTCGCGGGCGACTCGCTCTTCGTCGGTGTCATCATCTTCTCGATCCTGATGATCGTGCAGTTCATGGTCATCACGAAAGGTGCGGGGCGGATCGCGGAAGTCGCGGCACGCTTCACGCTCGACGCGATGCCCGGCAAGCAGATGGCGATCGACGCAGAACTCGCCAATGGCATGATCTCTGAGGATCAAGCCCGCTCTCGACGCGATGAGATCGGGCGCGAAGCAGACTTCTATGGAGCGATGGACGGTGCATCCAAGTTCGTCAAGGGCGACGCAATCGCGGGCATCATTATCACCGCCGTCAATATCCTCGGCGGTTTCGCCGTGGGCACGATCGATCGTGGTTGGCCCGCGGGGCAGACCGCGGAGGTGTTTACCCGCCTCACCATTGGCGATGGGCTCACATCCCAGGTTCCGAGCTTCATCATCTCGATGGCCGCAGCGCTCATCGTGACCAGATCGGGTGATAAGAACAACCTTGGGACCGAGCTCACATCCCAACTCACCGCCCAGCCGATGGGGTTGCTGATCACCTCCGGATTCCTCGGCGTACTCGCATTCACTCCATTGCCCACGCTCCCCTTGCTTGTCACGGGTATTGGGATCGGTGCGATCGGGTACGGGATGATGCGGACGACCAGATCCAAGGCCCAGCAGGCACTCGAAGAAGAGATCGCACACGCTCCATCCAGCGCTCCGGAACCGCCTCCTATCGAAGACCTGCTCAAAGTTGATGTGCTCGAGCTTGAAGTTGGATACGGGCTTGTCCCGCTGATCGATACAAGCCAGGGCGGGGATCTGCTCGATCGAATCAGTGCGGTTCGACGCCAACTCGCGGTCGAGCTGGGGCTTGTGATGCCGCCGGTGCGTATCCGCGACAACATGCAGCTTTCACCCGGTGAGTACAATGTCAAAATCCGAGGCAATACCGTTGCGAATGGTTCTGTCGAACCTGGAAAACTTCTCGCGATGGATTCCGGGCTTGTATCACAGCAGATCGATGGCATCCCCACGAAGGAACCGGCGTTCGGGCTCGATGCGATGTGGATCGATGGGCAGCAGCGTCAGCGTGCCGAGGCGCTCAACTACACCGTCGTGGACCCGACGAGTGTGCTCGCAACGCACATCACAGAACTCGTGAAGACTTACGCAGATGAACTTCTCACGCGTGAGGAAGTGAATAATCTCCTCGAGGGGCTCAAAGAGAAAGCCGGGAAGCTCGTTGAGGAGACCATCCCCGCGGTCATCAAAACTGGGGAACTCCAGAAGATCCTTCAATCGCTCTTGCGTGAGCGTGTGCCCATACGCGATATGGAATGCGTGCTTGAAACACTCGCGGATTGGGGCACAAAGACGAAGGATCTGGATGTTCTTGTTGAGTATGTTCGCAACGGTCTCCGCAGGACAATCTGCGCGATGTACGCATCAACAGACGAAAATGGTGGGCAGCGACTGCTTTGTGTCACCCTCGATCCGAACCTTGAGGACCAGATCAACGCGTATATTGACCGTGGTGCGCAGGGAACAACCATGAATATGCCAGCTCGGGTCGCACGAGAGATCGCGACTCAGATCAGCACAGGGCTCCAGCAAGTCACGATGGCGGGGGGAATGCCCGTGGTGATCGCATCGCCTCAGGTCCGGCAGGCAGTATGGCAGGTCATCGAGCCGCATGTTCCTGCAGTTGCAGTACTTGGGTACAATGAGATCGTCCCCGGGATCGATGTCGAATCACTCGCACTGATCGAGCCGCTCGGCCAGCAGAATCAATCTCAGCAGGTGGCAACCCCCGTCGCGTCCTGACACGACATCTGCAATGCACACCTTATGCACAACACAAGGTGTGGTGGTATCCCACACAGACAGCGGGTACAGTAATACCATACCCCTTTCGGTGTCCGGATTTGGGTGATTCGGCCCATGCTCTGTCCCATACCAGCGATTGCCAGGACGGCTTATGAAACTCAAAACCTATACCGCGGAAACAATGGCCCAAGCGCTTGCGCAGGTCCGCAAAGAACTCGGCAAAGATGCCATGATCCTGCACACCAGGAGCTATCGCGTCGGGTCGTGGCTCGGTCTCGGCGGCAAGAACATGGTCGAGATCACCGCTTCATCTCCTGCCCAGAACGCCAGGCCTCGACAAACGAGACCCATGCCGCAGGTCGAGACGAAGCCCCGAAGTGTGCCCCAAGAACACGAGGCAGAGATTGTCGTTCGCCGTGGCCGCACCGTGACGCGTCAGCGCATCGCCTCAGAAGCAAACTCAGAAACAGGGGGGACGGCACCAGCTACATCCTCTACCGCAGTTGAGCAGCAAGAGGACGAGCGCGGACTCAATGGTCGTGATGCATTGTTCGGAGCAGACACCCCGCGTCCGCCCAAGCGTCCCGCACCAGAATCAAGGATGCCCAAACCACTCAAACCTCTGCGAGATCGGCCCGAATCACCGGCCGCGCCTACCAAACCGGTTCAAACACCGGAGCCACAACAAGAGCAAACAGACGAGAATGCGCAGCTCCGAGCCCAGCTTGAGTCCATGCAGAAGATGATGGGACAGGTGCTCGAGTCGACCCGAAAGACCGCTGTTGCGGTGAACACCGGCACCGGTTCAAATGCGCTCCCAACGGGCGAGATGCCCGCCCCCTTGTTCGCGCTCTACAAAAAGATGATGGACAATGATGTCAGCGCGGAGATGGCGGACCATCTCGTGGGTACTGTCCGCGATCGGCTCGACAAGTCCGAGTTGCACGACCCGATCGTGGTGCGCCAGGCCCTGCTGAGAGAGATTGAGCAGACAATCCGTACTCGATCCGAGTCACTCCTGAACATCGATCACCACGCCACAACCTCGCGTCCACGGATCATCGCACTGGTCGGACCTACGGGCGTGGGAAAGACGACGACCGTCGCGAAGCTCGCAGCCACATACAAACTCCGTCATCATAAAAAGGTTGGGCTCATCACCTCGGACACCTACCGCATCGCCGCCGTAGACCAACTCAAGACCTACGCCGGGATCATCGGACTCCCGCTCCGGGTGGCGAACACCCCTGAGGAAATGAAGGACGCGATCGATGAGCTCCACCATCGCGACATCATCATTATCGATACCGCCGGGCGTTCGCAGAACAACCTGTCACGGATCGAAGAACTTGCCCAGTTTGCCACCGTTGCGTCGCCCGATGAGACCCATCTGGTGCTCTCCACGACGGTTGGGGAAAATGTCATGAGAAAGACCGCGGAGCGATTCCGTGCTCTGGGCCCTGACAGGTGTATCCTTACCAAGCTCGATGAGGCAGTCACCACCGGCCCGATCGCGGGTCTGTGTGATCGCATCGGTCTCCCGTTGAGCTTTGTGACCGTGGGACAGGAAGTCCCCGACGATCTAGAGCCCGCCCGCGCCGACCGATTGGCACGATGCGTACTCGACGGCCCGGACGCCGTGCTCAGCAGAGACGAGGAAAACGGATGAGCCAGGTTGTGTCGGCACAGGACTCAAATAACCCTACCCACCAGAACACCGGTTCCGAGGATCAAGCCTCGCGCCTGCGTGATCTTGTCAGCTCGCTCGAACAGAGTGATCAACAACAAAGTCAGAACCAGAATCAGATCGATCCAAACGATCGTCGATTCACCCCGCCCGCTCGGCGGATCCCGGTTGTCGCGATCGCATCGGGGAAAGGTGGCGTCGGTAAAACAACGACCTCTGTCAACCTGTCCATCGCGCTCGCCAAGCACAACCGCCGAGCCATTCTTCTCGACGCGGATCTCGGGCTCGCCAACGCGGATGTGCTCTGCGGGCTGATGCCCAAAGCCCGTCTTGAATCAGCGGTGGGGGAGGATTTCTCACTCGAAGATCTCGCGATCGATGCCCCGGGCGGGTTCCGCCTTATCCCGGGTTCCGTTGGCATCGGACGCGTTGGAGAACTGGACGACGCCGAGCGGCGCGTGCTGCTCAACCGCCTCAATGATCTTCACGAATCCAATGATGTCATCATGATCGATACCAGCGCCGGGCTTGGCCCGAGCGTGACCGCGTTCATTGATGCCGCGGACGCGTGCCTGATCGTGGCAACGCCAGAGCCCACGAGCATCGCCGATGCGTACGCACTCATCAAGGTCCTCGTCACTCGTCAGCACGAAGACCCCGACGCGCGTGTCCCGACCCTTGCGTTGATCGTGAACCAAGCGGTGAACGAGAAAGAAGCGAACACAGTTCACGCCCGGATCTCCGGAGTCTGTGATCGCTTCCTCGGGTATGGGCTCCCCATGATTGGCTATGTCCGTAAGGACAAGAAAGTTGTGAAGGCGATCAAGGCGCGTACACCCTACATGATCGAGTCGCCCAAGAGCAGTGCCTCGCGCGACATGGCAGAACTCGCGGCATCCCTCATCGATTGGCTTGGGATCGAAGGCCGAGCCACCGCGGCGCCGAAGCGACGATTCTTCGGCCGTTGATCCACAACGCTCGCTCGCTTATCCCCATTTGCTGCACATCCGCAGACTGGCGCGATATTTGCGACATCGCTCAATGCACTGACATGCGCATGATCTGCGCTGATACCTACTCAGGGTTCAGCTGTGTAGGGAATCGAGTCGATGGAAGAGAGCAACGATGCCAGAATCAAAGAGCGATTACGATTTCCTCTCCGAGGAAAACCCGCTTGCGGATCCGCGAGAGTATCTGGCGGATATACCCGCATCCCTCATCTCGGGGGTGCTCGGGCTCGTCGCATTCATGCTTTCATGCATAATCGGCTTGCTTGCACAGAATCCCGGCCATGTCATCCTGATACGAGCCATGATCGCGATGCTCATTTGCACAATCATCGGACGCGTGCTAGGCACGGTCGGCGAAATCTGCATCCACGAGTTCGCCGTGAAATACAAATCGAATCGTCCAAGGCCCCAAAGGCCACAGCAGTTGATCGAACTCGAAGAAAGACAGCGGGAGCATGAGCGCGCTGTTGAACACATGAAAAAAAGCGGATAAAAGTGATCGTTGACGGGCACAACCATATCGTGTAATAGATATACTCGTAACAGTTATGGGCAAGGATCGCCCTGCATAGTTTCAGTACTTCCCGGTCGATTTCAGTTCTTGATATCGGACACAGGTCAGTGTCGCGGCCGGGGGACAGATCACACGCTCAATCGTGTGTGTCAATGGTCAAGGAGCCGACCGATGACAGCCATGAGATCAAAGTTCTCATCGCGCCAAAGCGCGCAACACGCGACATCCAGCAATCTTCCTTCTCGTTTCGATGATATCGAGATGCCCGAAGTCTGGACGATGTACCAATCGAATCCAGACGAGGAGCTTCGCAACTTCATCATCGAACGATTCCTCCACCTCGTGCGTTACAACGCAGAGCGTATCTATCAGCGCCTCCCCGATGAAGTGGATCTTGAGGACCTGATGTCCGCAGGGCTATTCGGTTTGATGGACGCGATCGATGCATACGATCTCGATCGCGGTGTCAAGTTTGAGACCTACTGCGCTCCGCGTATCCGCGGCGCGATTCTCGACGAGCTGCGTTCGATGGACTGGGTTCCGCGTCTTGTACGCCACCGCACATCCAAGGTCGAAGCCGCGAAGCAGCAGATCCAGATGGAGATCGGTCGAAAGGCGACGGATAAAGAAATCGCCAATCGCCTCGAAATCGACAAGAACGAGTTCGTGAAGTACAAGCGGGACTCGTCTGCCGTCGCTGTGACGAGCATCACCCGCAAATGCTACCAGTCAGAGGGCTCTCGCGAACTCCGCGAAATCGATGTCATCAAGGACGAGGCCCAGGAAAGCCCCGTCAAGCTCATCCAGCGTCAGGACCTCAAGGAACTGATGACCAAGGGCCTTACCCGTGCCGAGCGTCTCATCATCGTGCTCTATTACTATGAAGGCATGACGATGAAGGAAATCGGTACCACGCTCGATCTATCCGAATCGCGCGTATCGCAGATGCACTCATCAATCCTCGCACGGCTCAAGGCTCAAATGCAGCACCGTATGCGGGAGCTTGAGCCAATGCGTTCGCACTAATCGAAGTGTCATTTCAGACTCTCTCTCGACCGGCCCTTCGTTAGGCCGGTTTTTCTTTGGGCCCTCACGCTTGAACTCATACCGTCGAACGCATTCACTGGGTGATGCTACTCGACGCGTACATCGCACTCGGCTCGAACCTGGGAGACCGCGCATCCAACATCCGCGGAGCACTCGAGGCGATCGATACGATCGAGGGGACTCATCTCGTCAAGTCCTCTTCGATCATCGAGACGGAACCCGTTGGCCCGGAGGGGCAGGGGCCATATCTCAACGCCGCTGCCCATGTACGAACAAGACGATCTCCACGCGAGCTGCTTGAAGACCTGCTCTCGATCGAGCAGGATTTCGGACGCGACCGAACGCGTGAGAGACGATGGGGTCCCCGCACGCTCGATCTGGATCTGCTGATCTACGCAGATCAAATCATCAACGAACCCGGCCTATGCGTCCCGCACCCGCGTTTGCACGAACGGGACTTTGTGCTCATCCCGCTCGTCGAGGTTGCGCCTGAGGTGCATGTGCCCGTCCATCAAAAAACGCCCCGAGCGATGCTCGAGGCGTTGGTTGGTTCGTAACCGGTTCGTCGTTGATCAACCCGCTTCCGCTCGCGGATGTGCGTCTTTGTATGCGTCTTCGACACGCGAGGTAGACAGATGTGTGTAAACCTGTGTGGTCGAGAGTGACTGATGCCCGAGCAGCTCTTGGACACTCCGCAGATCTGCGCCGTTGTCGAGCAGATGTGTCGCGAATGAGTGACGGAGCGTGTGTGGGGAAATCGTTGGATCGAGACCAACCGCACGCAGATACTTATCGAGCTTCCGGCGGACACTCCTCGAGGAGAGACGCTTGCCATGCTTGTTGAGGAACAGTGGGAGCACATCATCCGCGCTGTGTCGGTTCGACCAGATAGGTCCAAACTTGGAGTCGTTGCTCATAAGCTCGATATACCGACGGATCGCGTTCAGAGCGTGCGAACCGAGTGGGACGATGCGTTCTTTGCGTCCCTTGCCTCGGACATGCATCGCCTCGTTCTCAAAGTCGAGATCATCATGATTCAGCCCGACGAGTTCGGAGACACGGATGCCTGTTGAGTACAGGGTCTCAAGCATCGCGCGATCCCGACGCCCGAGGACATCGTGCTCGTTGGGGGCCGCGAGGAGACGCTCGATCTGCTCGATAGTGATCGCTTTGGGCAGTCGCTTGGACTGGCGGGGAGTTCGGATCAGGGTCATCGGGTTGGTTTTGGTGTACCCGTGACGGTGACCCCACTTGTAGAAGGAACGCAGGGTCGCGATCTTCCTCGCCATCGTTGCGGGGGAATAACTCTGCTCACCCAGGAATCCCAGGTAGGCACGAATCAGGTCCGCGTCCGCGTCGCAGATAATGTTGGAAACAGTAGGGCGGTCGATTGTGCCGGCAACATCGCCGCCGGGAGACTTGCGGGAGTTCAGCGCGTGCTGCTCCGCGTCCTGATCGATACGAATGCCTGTGTCATTCACGATGTACTCGATGTACTGACGCAGATCCGCGCCATAGCAACGAGCGGTGTAGGGGGAGAAGTGACGCTCGTCGGTGAGGTAACTCGCGAACTCGTCAGTAATCGGCAGCGTGGTCATGCGTATGCTCCGGCGATCCGCCCGTAGGCGTTGATAAAAGTGGCTGTGTGATCTGTCTGGTTGTGCTATCGGGCTTTCGAGGACCCCTCTGAAGGCGGATCGAGATGATGATGCACAACAATTTCGGACGCGATGCGTTCAGCATCGTCCCATGTCAGGGTCGTGTTGGGGTTGTCCGCAAGGTCCGCCAGTTGCTCAAGCAACTCGCCCGCACCATCGGATGAGCATGCGAATCGCCAGAAATGAGGGGGGCGTTGGAGTGTCACACACACGACATCGTCGTGAGCACGATCGCTCCGATCCGTGTGGGTGGTATTGGGAGAGTGCTGATCCGGGTTCACATCATGCTCCGTTTCCCGGAGCACAGGCCCCGTTCAGTCGTACGCCCCTTCGCTCGCGGGTTGTCGCGCGAGCCGGAGCCATTCCTCGTCGATCAACCGACCAACCGTGTGGTGGGCGGCGAACTGTGTGTACAGATCCATGCTCGCAAGGTAGATGCGCCATTGCATCGCGCTTTGTCGTTCACTGCGACCCTCTGCGTACGCTCGGGCCGCGTACTGCACCTCATGGTTTCGTCCGTCGAGGTGCTCGCTGACAACAGATACGGGCTGGCCCGCAAAGTTGTGCCTGGCGGTGGTTCCAAAGTCGCTGAATGCGCTGGTGAGTGCTCGGGTATCAAGCGAAGCGCTTGTGGTCTGTGCCATCGCACCTGGCTTGGCGTACAGCGCCAGTGCGAGCCCCAGTGTTGGTGGGTCATATGGGTCGTAGGCGGTAATCGAACCAACAAGGACCCCATCCGCACCAAGGTATTCCGCGATCTGGTGCGCATCGCTCGATGTCTCAATCCCGCCCAGGAATCCGAGTGAACGCATCGCGTCGATGGTTCGGTTGAGTGGGAGGCAGCGAACGCCGCGGATCTGCTGAACGGCAGCGACGATCGCGTCCCCGACCTCATTGGGATCCGCGATCGAGGTCCCGGATTCGTTGAGCGGTGGGATCACCGCCCAGAGGACATCTCCCTGCGTCGCGTCGTATGGTGAGACGATCACGCCGGGAGGAGTCAGGGGATCTCGTTCCTTTGTCATCGAGCACGCGGTATGAACCACGAGCATCGACGCGAGCATCGCGATCGTGATCACCCGGTTGAGCATGGTCTGTGCACTTGTCATGGCGTCCTGCCAAAGTCTGAGACGGGCGTCCGTTCCCGTCCGAGTATCGTCGTGGGGCATCGAGCCCCGGGAAACGCCGGGCGTGATTTTCATCACGCCGAGCGGGTGGGTGGGTTTATTCGTTGCCCTCGGTCGGAACCGTGGCGAATGAGTTTGCGATATCAGGCATGGTGACGCTCGCCGCGCGGATGGCTGGTGATAGTTCCATCGACCAAAGGTGGTCTTGGCCATCCATATTCGACACGAAGAAGATATCGTTGTTGCGCCCCCAAACCGGCATCAGGTCGATCGTGTCACCGTCGGTGAGCTTGATTTTGCCGGTACCTTCGGTTGAGACCATCCAGATCGTGGATGATTCCGGGCGAGCGGTTCCGCCCTGTGACCAGGATTCGGAGTTGGGGACCGCGGCAAAGGTGATGAACTTGCCATCGGGCGACCAGGACGGGTTGATCAGCGCCTGGTTCGGGCCTGCGGCGATCTCGGTTTCGCGACCAGCGGTCCCTGGAACGGGGTTGTAATCGAGGGTCCAGACTGAGAATGCCCGATCGCCACGCTCACGAGAACGCTGGAACAGGATCTGGTCGGCACCCGCGATACCCGTTCCCGAGACTGGGCACCACTCAGGGAAGAGCCCGAAACCAACAAACTGCGGCCCCGCATCGCTCATCACATCTTTCACCCAGATTTCCCAGCGGCCAGACTGCTGACCCAAGCGACAGAACGCCACCTGACGCCCATCGGGTGACCAGGTCGGGTGCAGGTCGTGAGCACTCTCGGAGGTGAGCTGGACAACCTTGCCGCCTTCAAACGGCATGATGAACAGATCCCACGAACCGGTGCGATCTGACGAGAACGCGATGTAGTTTCCATCGGGTGATACTGCGGGCATGACATCCTGTGAGGGGTCATCCGTGAGCCGGGTCACCACAGAACCGGAGTTGGTCTTGACATAGATATCCGCGGTCGGACGGTGCTGGGTGCTCGCGAAGACGAGGTACTGCCCGTCAGGCGTGACGGTTGGGTCAAAGTCCGATCCCGCGTACGAGCTGGTCACTTGGCGAACATTGACAGTGGCGCGGACAGCTTCTGAGTTCGATTCGCTCGGCAACTCAACGCCCATCGCATTGGCGTACACGAAGGCGCTGATGTCGCCAGAGCGGAGTGCCGCGGGTGATTCGGTGGAGTTTGTGAAATACGGCTCACGCTCGACAGGGGTTTCCGCGTCGGCGGTTCCCAGTCGCAGGTTCTGCTGCTCAGCGTTTCCGCCAAGGTTGTTGTCCTTGCTGCCCGTGTTCACGGTGTTGCCAGATGCAACCTCGGTGCGTTGTGCCGTGTTCTCCAGCGGTTCCGGTGTCGGGTAGGTCTTGGGTGTGCTGTTCGTGTCCTCCGCGCTCATCGCGTCGATGCTCGCGCTGGAGTTGCTCTTGAGGGAACCTCCGAGCTTGGGCTCTGCCTTCGCATCTTCATTGTGTGCGACGAAATAGCTGCTGGTGCGTGCTTGTTCGTTCTGGATCTGGGACTGCTTGCTCTTGTTCCAGAATCCGGTGCGCTTGGCGCCACACGCGGGCAATGCCGCGAGCGACCCAGCGCACGCGATCATGAGAACAGGACACAGCAACGAGCGGCGGTTCTTGGTGTTCATAGTTTTCCCTGATGTATTTGATGCGTGGCGCATGACGGCACTCCGCTGACGCACGCCGGATCAAATCCGGCGCTGCTCCCCGACCCATACCCGCGGGGTGATCGTCCGTGGTCGGCGGGCTCCGCCCGATCGAACCGTATCTGGGTGTCCGTTGCCCGTTCATCCGTTGGGCGTGGTGGTGGACACCAGGCGTCGTGCGTGCGAGGCTCCGCTCGCGGCCGTGCACGACCCGTTCAACTCCCCTTATCGGACGAGTTGCGATCGGAGCTTGAGACTCGATAACCGCGCCGGGACCAAATTTTCGATCTGAGTCAAAAAGAGAGTCGGGCGGACCCCACCACAGATCCGCCCGACACGGGAGAGAGCGTTCGTTGCACGCCCAGTATGCCTATATAAGGTGTCTACGCCACGCGTCGACGCACCATGATCGCGGGCGCGTCGCCCGGGCGATCCCAGCGGGATTCACGGCCGCGAGGTTTCTGGGTTTCCAGAAGATGATCGAGGTACTTATCCAGCGATTCGCGTTTGAACTGCTTGAGGTATTCCACGGTCGCGGAACGGTTGATGGTGATGATCTGATCGACGACCTGTTCGATAGAAAGCTCCGCACGAGGGGCGGCGTCTCGGTTCAGGTCACGCTTGGTGTTGGAACGGGTCCACGAAAACAGATCAGTCATGGCGAGTCTCCGTACTCACGCAGTTCTTCGAATCACACCCAGGAGCAGCCCTGCTCCCTCATGGGTGCCCGCTCGATATCGGGAGGTTCCTGCGCCAACGCGCAGGGAATAACCATCGCGGACCCAGCGCAGCCGTGAATTTGTCCGTTGAGAGCGCAGGATTCGCGTGTTCGTGCATGGGGTGTGGATAGGGTTGTGCATGAGCATCCTGATCCGTGATCAACGATCGACGCACGCCATCTACCATCCGCTCGGCGATGCCGATCCGATTGCGATCGAGCCCGCAGGGTCGGTCTTCGATCCCCAGATCGACGCGATCGGACTTTACCCGGATGTGATCATTCTGTCTGATGATGCGGGTCATTCGAGCGACTCGCCGGACGATGACGCGGGGTCGTGGCTGCGCTCTTGGTCGCAGTCCGGGTGGGATCGCTTCGATCGGGCGTACCGCGACACGCGCGATCTTGTGCAATCGAAAGATGCCCAGCTCGTCATCCGCCCGAGCAGTTCGGGGATGTTGTCCGATGCGGTGTGCACCCTCAACTGGTGCACCCGAGGCGGCGGACAGGACGCGATGCTCCTGCTCGACCCGATGGGTTGGATCGTCCCATCCATGATGCGGGACCTGGAGGACCACCTCGATCGGATCGTGGAGCTGAGCCAAGAGATGATCGCGCATCGAAGGGTGTGGGGGATCGTGGTTCGCTCGATCGCGTGGAACGCGGATCGGAGCGGGCTCGTCCCGAGCTCGATGTCCTCAGGCGAGCCCGATGAGGCGATGCTTGACAAGAAGCTGCGTCCGTTGCTCGCCAATCCCGTGTGGCGTGTGCTGTGGGACGAGTCAGATATCGCCCGAATCCACCCGGACGCGTCGATCGAATCCTGAACTCCGCGGGGCACCCTGCTAAGATGGGTGACAACGCACGAACACCGATCCCATCGTGATCGAGGAGCATCATGGGCACAGTCAACCACCCGACATTCAAGCGTGTGAAGAGCCAGTTTCCCAACGCGAAACTCCGCGCGAGCGAGTTCCGTGATCAGCCGACCCTGGTGGTTGAGCCGGACGATCTTCACGCGATCATGAAGTTCCTCAAGCACGACGAGGAAAGCTCGTACGACTTCCTCTCAGATGTGATCGGGATCGATTACCTGGACTACCCCGCCAAGACGGTGGGGCGGTTCGCGGTCGTCTATAACCTGTGCTCGACCGTCCGGAACGATCGGTTTTTCGTTAAGGTGTTCCTTGATCCTTCGCTGCCGACCGATGGGATCGAAGCAGATCCGGCCCTCGCCGTCGATTCCGTGTGTGATCTCTGGCCGGGCGCTGAATGGACCGAACGCGAGGTCTTCGATATGTTCGGGATCCGATTCAACAACCACCCCGACCTGCGCCGCATCCTCCTCTGGGAAGACTACCCGGCGCACCCGCTCCGCAAGGACTACCCCCTGCGTGGACGCGGCGAGCGTGAGTCCTACCGCGTGGTCGATCGTACGAGCTCGTAAACAACCCAAAAGCAACTCATCAATAACCCGGTCAATCAGACCGGGCTATTTCATGGGCGTACCTTCATACGGCAAAGTATCCGGCGCCACAAAGACCGGCGTCGTGAAGGTCACATCCAGGTCCTGATGCGGGATGTCGAAACGGACCTCAAAGAAATACGCGATGTACCCTTTCTCCGGGACCTGGATCTCTACACCAGCCCGGTGGTCTCGCGTCGCATTCAGAGGCGTTGCGACCCAAGCGTTCCCGATCGTTGATTGACGGAAATCCCTCCCATCGGGGTTGTGTGCTTTCCAAAGAACAACATGGACGGGGTCTCGGTCGCAACGAATACTCAGGTTCATCTGTGCCGGCCGATCACCCGTGAGATTGACGCCTCGTGCGTGCACCCAACTCAGTCTGGGCAGTTCCCGGCCATGCTCGATCGCTTCATAAAACCCCGCGAGAGACTCAAGCGAGCCCTGATGTCCATCGGGTTGGGTGTCATCCTTCTGATCGAGATCGTGATCCGTGTTGGGGACAAATCGCAACCGTGTTTCACCGGGGAGTTCGTCGATGTAGTTCTGTGTCGTATCGGGCAAAAAGAACTGATCACCCGCAGAGTTGAGCAGGTACTTGGGCATCGTGTACCGATCCCGATAGAAGTACGGATCGACATTCTGACGCACCACGCGACCTCGGCGCGTGCCGAGTGGTTTGAAGAGTTTGCGATCGGTGTAGTCATGGATCGCGGGGGACCACTCGCCGTATGAGTGCCAGTGATGCTCAACGGACTGGGTGAGTTTGAATGTATCGATTACGATCGGCATCAAACCACGGATGCGATCATCGACAGCCCCCGTCAGCCAGGTCGTCCATCCTCGCTTCGATGCGCCCGTGACGACAAAGTCTTCGATGCTGATCGCATCGGGTTGAGACGCGAGGAAACCTTGCGTCGCGTCCATCGCAGCGATCGCGGATTTCACCATCGCGATCTGTGCGATCCAAGACGCGTCGCGTTCGTCGATCGCACGCACCCATGATTGCGCGAGCAGGTCGTCCTCAACACGCCCCTTGGTTCCTAGAGGATCATCTTCGTCGATGATCACGAGGGGTTGATTGGGAACATTGGGGAGCAGCACGCACACCGATCGAGTCGCTTTCGCGAGTTCGATCAGGGTTGCGTCGAGCTTCTCAGGCGAGGTGTCCGTGCGACGCCCACCCGCGATGAGAAGCAGCGCGGTCTTCGAGTCCGCATTGTGCGGACGGACGATCTGCAGATCATGTGTCCATTCGGGGTGGGAGACTTCGGTTTCGTCGCGCCATATCTGGCTGATCAATCGCAGCGTGTACCCCGTCGCTTCATCCCCCAGTTCGTGCGTGTGCACCAGTGCATACGCAAACGCCGGGTCGCGTACCGCTGTTGAACGATCGAGTTGGGTGCGGCGCGCGGGGTGATTCTCACCGCGGTGGTTGAGGAGGCCGCAGCCCTGAATCATGAGGGTGAAAAGCACAATCGCAAACATGGTCCATTTCATCATCCCTTGATTGTCTCAGAGAGCGGGTGCGTTTGGGGCACATGCTTCGATCTTCTTCTGAGCTTCATAATCAGCGGTGGGAGATGGGGACCTCGATGGGTATGCAGCCCGATTCTGTCGCTTGGACTGCATAGAATCATGTTCAGAAACGGAATCAGTACGGAGCATTGCCAGATGGACCCCGAGACCCGCATAACCCAGTTCCAGCGACTCATCGCAGACGACCCCAACAACGACATGGCCTACTTCTCGCTGGGCAACGCGTTCCTCCAGAACGAACAGTTCGAGGAGGCGGGGGAGACCTTTGCCAAATGCGCCCAGATCAACGAGGCGATGACCAAGGCCTATCAGCTCGCGGGTGACGCGTACATCAAAGCCGGCAAAGTCGATCTCGCGAAGGTCGTCCTGACCAAAGGCTACATCGAGGCCACGACCCGCGGCGATCTGATGCCCAAGAACGCGATCGCGGACCTCCTTCAGTCCATCAACGAACCAATCCCGGAAGTGCAGGACGAACCCAAGAAGGCCCCCGAGCCCGAAGGGGACTTCAAATGTCAGAAGACGGGGCAGATGGGGACGCAGCTCCCGCGTCCGCCATTCCGCAACGAACTGGGCAAATGGATCCAGGACAACATCTCCAAGCAGACCTTCGACGAGTGGATCGGGATGGGCACGAAGATCATCAACGAGCTCCGTCTTGATCTGTCCCGCGACGACCACGACGCGGTGTACGACTACGCGATGCGGGTCTACCTGGGGATTTCAGATGACCTGTTCCGCGAGTTGCTCGGCAAGGAGCCCCCGATGCCTGATGGGCAATACAAGGGTGTGATCGACGACATCATGGGCCGCGGCGGTCATCTCGAGAGCGAGCAGGGGAACCTGCATACCCGCGTGGATGATTGAATCGGCATCGGGTTGCTTTCATCTGGATCCAGATTGTCTCACCGAACATGTTGCTAAATCGATGTTTGGCAATGGTTTTCGTAGATTTTCTCGGGTTTTAGTGTTTGGGCTCTCCGGCGTTCTTGTTACGCTGAGGTGTTGGCATGCAAGGCGAGGCATCGGACGAGTGTCTGATTCTCGTCGAATCGTGCCCATAGAGAGAAGAGAGACACCAAATGAAAACCACACTCACAGGCGGATTGGCCTTAATTGGACTGTCGGCAGGGATTTCTAGCGCGGACATCATGTCGATCTCGGGCGGGATTGACACGAGCATCGAACAGACGGGCGTCTCATTTGATGCAATGCTGGATTACAACCACACGGGTGGTACAAACGGCACGCTGACGATAGAGATTGCAAATACCACGGCCGAGGCAGCCATAGGTGGGTATCTCACTGGATTTGTGTTCAATATCCTGAGTTCAGACGCTGCCGCGAGTGCGGTATTGATCTCTGGTACAAGCACGAGTTTCCTGAATACCGGGATCGAGAATGCCTCTCCATTTGGGACTTTTGACGCAGGTGCCGCTCTGGGCGCGAACTGGACCGGTGGTGGGAATCCGAGCCTTGGTCTCGGGGTTGGTTACTCAGGCACCTTCGAGTTCTCAGTTTCGGCCTTGGATGCAGATTCGCTCAGTTCGAGCAGTTTCGTCGGGGGCGGAGAGCACTTCGCGGTTCGATTCCGAGGATTGAACGATGGCGGATCTGACAAGTTGCTCGCTCCTGCGCCAGGAACCGGTGCTGTGGCATTGATAGGACTCGGGTTATTCTCGCGTCGCCGTCGCTGATCTCAGAAAAACAGTGTTCCATCAGAAGAACCTCCCCGCTCGGATTGGTCTCCAGCCCGAGCGGGGCTATTATTTATGATCATCAGTGTGGTACTGGTGATACACACGCATCGGCGGCGTAAGTGGTGGTATGACAGGTTTCTATGTGAACCGACCCACGGCTGCGTACGCGACGGAAGGAAGAACGAATCCATGCCATTGCCAGTTGAAGAGAAGCAGCAGATCATCAAAGACTTCGCCCGCAAAGAGGGTGACTCGGGCAGCCCCGAGGTCCAGATCGCGCTGCTGACCGCACGCATCAAGCAGGTTGCGACGCACCTTCGCCAGAACAAGGGTGATGTCCACAACCGACGCGGGCTGGTCATGATGGTTTCCAAAAGAAACCGCCTGCTCCGCTACCTGTCCAAGAAAGACCACGGGGCCTACCTTGAGCTCATAAAGAAGCTCGGCCTGCGTAAGTAAACGAGATACAAATCGCCCCGCGTGTACGAGAGTGCACGCGGGGCTTTGTTGTAACCGGCTCAACCGAGCCGATTGGAAATAGACCCGGACCCATTGAGAGTGGCAGCAGACGACGGACAGTCCAACACACGCGTGCGACTGTTTCTCGTCTTCTGCCTCTCAAATGCGTGAGGATGGGTCCGCATGTTGGCGATGCGTGCGCGGATCAATCGGTGATCCGGGGCGCATCATCTATCGGCAACCTCACAGCCGAGCTCGGCGCAATCATCGCGCCACCATTTGGAAGGCATATCACACATGACCACTACGAGTAAAGCTGTTGTCGTCGAGAAGGAAATCGGCGGCCGCACAATGCGGATCGAGACCGGGCAAATCGCCAAACTCGCATCGGGCTATGTCCTGATGTCGCACGGCGAGACCACCGTTGGTGCCTCGCTCGTCCGCGCTGATCCGCGTCCGGGGCTCGACTTCTTCCCCATGCAGATCGATTACCGCGAGAAGCTGTCCGCGGGCGGCAAGTTCCCCGGCGGGTTCCGCAAGCGTGAGGGCGCTCCCAACGAGAAGGAAGTCCTCACGATGCGCATGATCGATCGCCCGATCCGCCCATTGTTCCCCGACGGGTTCATCGAAGAGATCCAGATCCAGTGTTGGGTCATGAGCCACGACGGCGAGAACGATGCGGATGTCATCGCAGGTTCCGCAGCATCCGCGGTCCTCGCGATCTCCGACGCGCCATTCGAAGGCCCGACCGCGACGGTTCGTGTTGGTCGCATCCACACGGAAGACGGCATCGTCCACATCATCAACCCCACGAACGCGCAGCTCGAGTTCTCGGATATCGATCTGGTCCTCGCGGGGCACAAGGACGGCATCAACATGATCGAGGTCGGTGCCGCTGAGGTGCCGGACGAGGAAGTCCTTGAAGCCGTCAAGTTCGGTTATGAGCACGGCGTGCAGCCCATCCTCGAACTCATCGAAGAGCTCGTCTCCAAGGTCGGCAAAGAGAAGCGTCTCGGTGACCACATGAACCTCGTCCCCGACGATGTCATGGCCGAAGTCACCAAGCTTGTTGAGAAAGACCTCACCGAAGCACGCAAGATCAAGAGCAAGAACGATCGAGGCAACAAGGTCGGCGAGATCAAGAAGGCGATGCTCGAAGAGCACTTCCAAGTCAACGAGTCGGGCACACCCGGCGAGTGGGAAGCAAGCAAGAAACGCCGCGGTCATGCGAGCGAGGCGTTCCGCAAGCTTGAGAAGAAGATCACCCGCCGCCTGATCATCCAGGAAGGCACCCGCGCCGACGGTCGTGGGTTCGATGAGATCCGTCCGCTTGAGATGGAAGTCTCCAAGTTCCCCCGCACCCACGGGTCCGCGATGTTCCAGCGCGGCGAGACCCAGTCGCTCGTGTCCTGTACCCTCGGTACGGGTCGCGACGAGCAGGTCGTCGACGGGCTCATGCCCGAGTACTCCAAGAAGTTCTACCTGCACTACAACTTCCCGCCCTTCTGCGTGGGCGAGGCCGGCCGCATCATGGGCCCGGGTCGTCGTGAAGTTGGCCACGGTGCACTCGCGGAGCGCTCGCTGCTCGGTGTGCTGCCCAGCGCGGAAGACTTCCCCTACACCATCCGCCTCGTCTCGGACATCACCGAGTCGAACGGCTCGTCCTCGATGGCCTCGGTCTGTGGTGGCTGCTTGGCACTGATGGACGCCGGTGTCCCGATCACCAACACTTGTGCCGGTATCTCTGTCGGTCGTTTCACCGATGACAACGACGAGAACGAAGTCTTCGTGACCGACATCATCGGCGAAGAGGACTTCTTCGGTGACATGGACTTTAAGGTCTCCGGTACCCGCGAGGGCATCACGGGTATCCAGCTTGATCTCAAGGCACGCGGCCTGAACTTCGATCAGATCGAGACCATCTTCGTTCAGGCGAACAAGGGTCGCATCGACCTTATCGAAGCGATGGAAGAAGTCATCCCCGCCCCGCGTGAGAAGACCAGCAAGTACGCACCGATGATGATCCAGCTCAACATCGATGTCGAGAAGATTGGTAAGCTCATCGGCCCTGGTGGCAAGACCATCCGTGCACTCCAGGACAAGTACGATGTCAACATCGATGTCGAGGACGACGGCACCGTCATGGTCTCGTCCACGAACCGTGAAAATGTCGAGAACGCAGAAGCCGAGATCGGCGCACTGTGTGAGGATGTCCGCCCCGGCACCATCTACGAGGGCAAGGTCGTCTCGACCAAGGACTTCGGCGCGTTCATCGAGATCGCACCGGGGACCGACGGCATGTGCCACATCTCCGAGCTCGCCGACGGGTATGTCGAGAGTGTCGCGGATGTGGTGAGTGTTGGAGATATCGTCAAGGTCAAGGTCATGCTCGTGGACGATCAGGGACGCATCAAGCTCTCGATCAAGCGTGCCGATCCTGAGTGGGACGAGGGAAAAGCGGAAGCCGAAAAGAGGGCTCGTCGCGAGAAGCGTTCAGAAGATTCTGATGGCGACGGAGAAGCCGAAGAATCGAACGACGGCGAACAGAAATCCAAGAAGAAGCGCCGTCGCCGCAAGCCCCGTCGCAAAGACGAGGATAAGCAGGAAACCGCATCAGCGGAATAAAATGCCCATTCAACGGGCGTAAACGCTGATTTGTTCTGATATGAAGACCCGCCCGGTGCTCAGTGCCGGGCGGGTTATTTGACGGGCGCGTCGATTCTGGTATGCTAAGCAGATGCTTCGGCACGGTTTGCGGGGTTTCGTTGAACCGCAGCGTGCTTCAGTTGTCTTTCATCCCGAGGGGTTCGCACACTCCCGTTGGGTGAGTAGCTTTGTTGTTGGGGATCGGGACATCCCCGGGGGAACTACGATGTCGGAGAATGAATCAAACCCGATCGCAGAAGGCGGATCATCCAACGCCATACGCGATATCACAGGGACGGTGAAGTGGTTCGATCCTCGCAAGGGGTTTGGATTCATCATTGGGCCTGATGGACAGGATATCTTCGTTCACTTCACGGTCATTGAGGGCGACGGTTTTCGCGTGCTCAAAGACGGTTCAAGTGTGACCTATGATGCGGAACACAATGACAAGGGTTGGCGTGCCACTAAGGTGCACCGCGAACAACCCGAGGGCGAGGAAACTGACGCGCCCGAGGTTGTGGTTCCCCGTCGAACATATTCGCGTACCTCGCGTCGCTGATAGCGATCGCTCGAGCTGCGTACAGTTGAACCGGGTGAGCATGCGCTCTGCCCGGTTTTTCATTCACACCATGAGAGTGTTGCTTGTCATTTCTCCTCCCCATCCTGATGCTCGTGCTCGGCGCTCTTATGGGCGGGGCGATCGCGTACATTCTCGCCGGGAGACGGGTGCGACTTTCTGTCGCAAGAGAGCAACTCGCCCAACGCCGAGCACAAGCCGCGGAGCATCTCGCCGAGATCGGATCGATGACGGGCGGTCTCGCGCACGAGATCAAAAACCCCCTCTCGACGATCGGTCTGAACGCGCAGCTGCTCAAAGAGGCGATCGAGGACTCTGCGATCGATCCCGCAGAGAAGCAGCGGCTCGTTCGGCGGATCGAGGCGTTGGGGCGCGAGACCGAGCGTCTGCGTGGGATCCTCGAGGATTTTCTTGAGTACGCCGGCGAGCTGCGTCTGAGTCTTGCGAACGCATCGATCAACCAACTCGTCGAGGAACTCACGGACTTCTTTGTACCCACAGCAGAGCGTGCGGGTGTGCGACTTCGTGTTGAACTCCCAGAGCACTCTCCCGAGCTCCGGATCGATGTGTATCACCTGAAGCAGGCGCTGCTCAACCTGATGCTCAACGCGGTCAACGCGATGGAGCAGCAAGGTGAGGGGACGAAGGACCTGATCCTCAGAGTGACGAGCGGCGTGGATGAGCACGAGCACCCGTGCGTGTCCATTCATGTGACGGATACCGGTCCCGGGATCGAGGATGAGACCAGATCAAAGATCTTCCGTCCGTACTTCACGACCCGATCGGGCGGGACGGGGTTGGGGTTACCGACGGCACGCCGAATCATCGAGGCGCATCATGGGCACCTCGAGCTTCATTCGGAAGTGGGGAAGGGAACGGACTTCGTGATCGTGCTCCCAGAATCGGACGCTTAACTCAGCCAGATCCGAGCACGCGTCCGACGCGCTGTGCTGCACGCGTGAGTTCGTCGCGGGTGTTGAGGAAGTCGGGGCAGAACCGGATCACCCAACGCCCGGAACGCGGCAGTGGTCGCGCATCGATATTGACCCCCGCGTCTTTGAGGCCCGCCATCGCCTGATGCCCATCGTCGTGCTCGACGAGCAGGTAGGCGCCGCGGTGATGGATGAGTCGCGGTGTGATTCCGTTTGCGACGAGTTGGTCCGCGAGGTGCTGCTGTTGATCAAGGGCGTACGCGCGGAGCCGGTGAATACCGATCGCGTTGCTCAGCATGATCCCCGGGAGCGCTTGGTAATATGTGAGGATGGGCGGAGTGGCTTCGAGCCACGCGTCGCCGCCGGGCGCGTATGCGGGTTCATCGGATCGTTTGTACGCGAACGGTTCTTCCTTCGCGAACCACCCGGTGTCGATCGAGAAGATTGATCCGCGATCGGGCACGCCTCCGGAGGGGCTCAGGTGCCGGGGATGGATCGCGAGAAAACACGCGCCCGCGCCGCCTCGGGTGTACTTGTAGTTCCCACCGATAAGGAAGTCCGCGCCCAGTTCCAGATAGTCGAGATCGAGCACGCCCATCGCGTGATAGGTATCGAGCAGGACCAGACACCCGTTCGCGTGCGCGTGCTTGATCAATCGATCGAGCCCCTCGACCTGCTGCCCGGTCACAAAGCAAACCGCCGAGACCACGACAAGATCCGTTGATTGATCGATCGCATCGATGATGGGTTCAACCCGGAGCAGGTCCGCCTCATCCGGTTCGATCCAGGTCACACTCGCGCGTCCCTTGTGGGCGTAGCTCTTGAGCACAAAGTCAATCGAATCGAACTCACATCGGGTGGAGACTATGTTGGGGGTACTCGATGGGAGCGCGTTGATCACCGCGCGAAGCCCTTGGGCCGCACTCGTCTTTGGGACGACGCCTTTGGGGTCATTCCAGTTGAGCAGCCTGGCAACTTGTTCACGGTACGCATCGCGGGCGTCGAGCCACGGGCCCCAGACGCCGTCGAGATGCTCATACCACCCGTCGAGAGCACCCTGAATGAGATCGGCGACCAAATCGAGCGGCCGCCCGAGCGAGTGGTTCGCGAGATAGATCTCGTTCGTTCGATCATTCCGGGCAAGCACCCGCGAGAAGTGCGGAAGGATGTGCTCGACGAGCGCGGATTCAGTGAGTTCGTCTTGCCCGAGTTTGGCGACGGCATTGTTGATGATCTGCTGGGCGTCTGTGATCTGCATGTGGATGACTCAGAGGTGCGTGCGGACTTCCCAGAGCTCAGGGAAGAACCGATGATCGATCATCTTGCGGAGGAAGGGGACGCCGGATGAGCCGCCGGTGCCGGTTTTGTACCCGATGACGCGTTCGACGACTTTCATGTGCCGGAAACGCCAGTGGGAGAAGGTCTCCTCGATGTCGACGAGTTTCTCCGCCATCTCGTAGGCCTGCCAGTACTCTTTGGGGTGCTGGTAGACCTTGACGAACGCCTGGAGAACATCCGGGTGCGATTTGTGGGGGATGGTGATGTCCCGCTCGAGGACCTCCGCAGGGATATCGAACCCGTTGCGTGCTAGGTATCGGATGAACTCGTCGTAGATGCTCGGGGCATTGAGAGCTTGGGTGAGTTGCTCGACATGCTCCGCGTCGTGCGCATGCACGGGGATCATCTTCGCGTCCTTGTTGCCCATGATGAACTCGACAATCCGGTACTGCACACTCTGGAAACCTGATCCGGTGCCCAGCGCATACCGGAACTGGGTGTACTCCGAAGGCGTGAGGGTCGCGAGGACATCCCATTGGCTGAGCAGCTGGGCCTGGATGTGCTTGACGCGGCTCATGATCTTGAAGGCCGGGGCGAGCTTGTCTGCTTGGATGTACCCCAGCGCTTCACGCATCTCATGGATCATGAGCTTGAGCCAGAGCTCGCTCGTCTGATGCTGAATGATGAACAGCATCTCGTCGTGGTGAGGCGGGTCGGAGTGGATTTCCTGGCAATCGAGGAGCTTATCCAAGCGCAGGAATCGCGAATAGGTCATTTTGTCGCCCAGATCCGTGTGGATGGTGGACTCGATATCACGCGGGCAGCTCATGCGTTCGCTCCGGATGCGAGGAAAGGTGTGTTCCAGAGTCTACGCCTCCCCGATCGGGTGTGCAGGGGCGGGTCGTGTGACATACACTTAGGGGGTGCCCGAGTTGGGCATTGTCAATGTCTTGCCACACAGGATCACACGGCCATGAAGATCGCGTTCTCAACCCTTGCCTGCCCGACGATGCCATTGGATCAGGTCGCCTCGCTTGCGTCGAGTTGCGGGTACCTCGGGGTGGACATGCGTTCGTTCCTCGATGAGTCCCATCGTCTCGCGAGCGATCCGATGTCGCACGACCCTGCAGCGGTTGATTCGATCTTCGACAACGCGGGTGTGATCCCACTATGCCTGTCCACGGGCGTGAGTTATCACAAGGCGATCGACCCGCCGGTCATCGGACGCATCTGGGTGAACGAAGAAGCGGGTGTCCCCGAAACCAAGGCATTCGTGGATTGTGCTGATCGGACAGGGACGAAGTTCGTGCGTGTGTACGGGAGTGAACTGCCGGCTGCGGAGCCCCGCACCTGGAGCATGCGCCGTGTCACGGAACGACTCGCGCTCGCGACACAGACCTGCCGGAACACGGATGTGCGTCTGCTGATCGAAAACGCGGGCTCATTCGCCAAGGCGGAAGCGCTGCGTGATCTGATCGATCTGGTGAACCTGCAATGGCTGGGCGCGTCGTACAACATCCAAGCCGCGGTGAATGCGGGTGAATGCCCGATCGAGGGTGTCAGCGCACTCGGCGATGCGCTCCGCGTGATTCGCATCATGGATGTCGATGATGACGGGAACCCCGTCGAGCTTGGCAAGGGCGTCTACCCCCTCGAGAAGCTCTTCCAGACGCTCCAGGCGATGAACTACGACGGTTGGATCGTCTACGAGTATCCCAAGCACTGGTGCCCCGAGCTCCGTGACGATGCGGATTCAGTCCTCAAAAACGCGGCGGATCTGATGTACTCGTGGGTCGCACAGCCCGCGGGTGTCTGATCGCCGCTACGATCGGGCGTGGATTCGCATTCTCTATCGCAGCAACTTGGTGAACATCTGATCGAGCGTTCCAAGGCGCTCGGGTTCGCGTGCGCGGGAATCGCATCACTTGATCCCATCGAACATCCGGACGCGTTGTACACCTGGATCGAGGCGGGTATGCACGGCGAGATGGGGTACCTCGCGGAGAACAACGACAAACGAACGAACCCGAGCACGATCCTTGAGGGTGCGAAGTGTGCTCTCGTGGTGGGGGACCTGTACGCGTCGCGTGATGAGAGTGTGGATTCGCCGCTGAAACCTGGGCTAGGACGGATCGCTCGGTACGCGCGTGGTAAAGACTACCACAAGCTCATCAAGAAGCGGCTGGTGAAGCTTTTGCTCGAACTGCAAAAGGAGCACCCCGACGCGGCGTTCAAGGCTTTCGTCGATACGGCGCCCCTGCCCGAGCGGGAACTCGCAAAGCGCGCGGGGATCGGATGGGTGGGCAAGCACACGCTGATCATCCACCCGCGATTGGGGAGTTACATGTTCCTCGGCGGGATCGTGATGACGCTAGATGCACAGAACCCGCCGGGTGTAAAGCGGGTCACAGACCATTGCGGCACATGCACGCGATGCATCGATGCGTGCCCCACGGAGGCGATCACGCCGCACCGAGTTGACGCACGCCGATGCATCAGTTACCTGACGATCGAGCATCGGAGTGAGATCGATCCACAGTTGGCTTCGAGGATGGGCGATTGGGTATACGGGTGCGATGTGTGCCAGGAGGTGTGCCCGCACAACTCGCCAAAGCCGAGTGATGTGCTTAGTGAGGGTGCAAACCCCGCGTACCGATCCGAGCGTGATAGCTTCGATTTGCTTGAGGTGCTTGGATGGAGCGAAGAAGATCGACGCGAGGCGTTCCAAGGTTCCGCGATGAAACGGGCGAAGCTTGGGATGATGCAACGCAATGCGGCGATTGTGCTGGCGAATCAGTTCGACGCACTGGAGGCAGCCGATCAGTCGCGTGTTCGATCATCAATTGAGCGGGTCTCGAGTGACGATCAAGCAGACTCACTCGCTCGCACGGGTGCCCGCGAGGCCTTGGCGGCGATTGACCACGCCGATGCCGGCGATCATGAGAACGAGCGCCATCCCGGTGAGCAACCAGACTGACTCACCCTCGATAAATCCCATCCAGAACATCGGGATCGCGAGGATGATCGCGCCCCATACGGCGCCCATCGGCATGGGCTTAGTACCCTTGCGTGCGAGCACCGCGCGGTACAGGACATAGGTCGGGAACACCAGCCCGTACGCGCCCATGAAGCACCGGTAGATGATCTCGCCCGCGTTCATTCCGGCATAGTCAGGGATGTTCTTGGCGAAGAACCCCACGAGACCCGCGAGCAGCCCGATCCCGATCAGGTACTTGTATTCCGGGACTCGACCCGCAGGGAGAGTCTTCGCCCGATCCATATGGACCTGCACCGTGAACACCCACTGGAACAGGATGTGCCCGAGGAGTACCGCGCCGATCCAAGGGGTCTGCGTCGCGTTGGCGACGGTCCCGTTGTCGAGTGCGTCGATCATCATGGGGGCGTACCGCGTCGTCAGGACGATCATGGACGCGAACATGATCACGAACCCGATCGTAAACCCGATCCGTCCGCGTTGTTTGGTGTCGAGCTGTTGACGCGCGTGGTGGAAGGTGATGTCGAGGTAGGGGCAGAGCAGGAACCCGAAGGTGCTCAGCGGGATCAGGAACAATCCCATCGCGTTGCTCGGGTGCGATTCGTGGAACCGATCCGAGATCGGCCCAAGGTCCGGGGTCACGAATGTTGAGACGAGCACTAAGAAGCTCAAGACCCAGAGCACCACGCTCAACTGTGGCATGCGTTTGAAGTAGCCCGATCGCTTTGTGACGAGCCAGAACGCGATGAAAGCAGCGATGAGCCCATAGCTCGCGTTCTGCGTCATCGGAAGCGCCATCCGCAGGTATTCAAAGACCCACAGGATCCAGAATACATGGAACGCGATCGTGACGACACTGAACCACCAGATGGCCTGGGGGTGCTTGGAGACGAAGTCTTCGGATTGCTTGCGTGAGGTGAGCACCCATCCCATCGCGGCCGCCCCAAGGACATTGGGGATGGCGAAGACAAGGTACCCGAGCCAACCGAAGTCACGCAGCAGCAACGCGGGCATGAACATCCCGATGCACCAAGTCCATGAGCACGCGAGATACGCGCCCCAGACGATGGGGTTGGAAGGCTTGTGGTCCGGTGCGATCGCGTGCTCGTGCGCGTTCATGCGTTCTGGGTCCCACGCTGCTTCTTGGCTTTGTGGTGGGCTTTGGGTGTCACATGGAAGGTCGCGGTGCATCGTCCGACGCGTTTAGGTTTGGGGGCACTGGTGCCCGCGTCCTCAACTTCTTCCTTGAGACGCTGCTCACTCATCGGGACGAGGACCTGCACGATGTCCATCCGGATCGCGATATTGAACTCCTCGCCCGACTCCACAAGCGCATGGATATCGTCGAGCGGTGTCATTCTGTATTCCGCAGGCCCGTGGCATGGGCGTAAAAACTTGTATTCCAAGTGCTTACAGACGACCGTGTAATCTCCGCCGCAGACAGAGAAGACATAGTTGCCACCCGCGATCTCGGAGTTGCCCAGAAGAGCAGCGCCGGCCATGGCGTTGTACCAGTTCTTGTTGAAACGGCGGAACGGAAGCGTAGCGCGATAGGTGTTCTCATCGCCGGACATCGTGATGCCCGAGCGGTAGGCGTAGGGCAGCCAGATCATCGAACAAACCCGATTCCAGAACTTGTTCCGCGTGGAAAGACGCGAAACAAAGGCCTCAACACGCTCAAAGAGTGATTTCTTCGGCGGTTTGGGGGGCTTCTTCTCTGTCTTCTCAGCAGAAGCATCGGCTCGCTGTTGATCAGCGTCAGAAGGAGCCTTGGACGCACCGGATTGGGCGTCCTGTTCGTTCTTCGAGATGGGTTGCGTTTCAGTACTCATCCGCGTGTCGATTATAGGCGATCAACGCCCCTCTTCGAGGTCTCAGGCGGGGTCGATGCCGCAGTCTTCTTCGACAAGATCAAACCATCCCTTGTCGTTGGTTTTGACCCGGAAACACGGGTTCCCGGGGTCGTGATCCAGCACGAGGATCCAATCGCGTTCAGATGCTTCCTTCAGGAACCAGTGCTTGGTGACCATAGAGGTGTATGGCTCGACATCGTATCCGAGCGAGTATGGCTGCCCGATATGGTAGTGCGTCGGCATCACATCCGAGGTGAAGGTAATCGTGCGCCCCTGTTCGTCCTCAAACTGGATCGCCTGCTGTCCCCAGGTATGTCCGGGGACAAGAAACACCCTGATGCCGGGGAGCACTTCGGTCATGCGTTCGTCGAGCGTATTTTTCGGAAGCTCATTTCGCGAAGGTTTGCGATTGAGCGGGAACGGGCGGGCAGAATCGATAAGCCGCAGACGAGGCCGCCCGTCGCTGAGCGGCATCCGCTCGTCCTCGAACGGGAGCAGATGATCTCTGTAATAGGTCCTCGTCATGACGGAGTCGTTGTTGCGCGCATCAACCCACTCGCGGCGTTGGGTGATCAGTTCCGCGTTGGGGAAGGTGAACTTCACATCGTTGCAGTCGCCGGACGCGGCGCCTGGTTTGGACGCGACCCAATCCGCCTCTTCGCCCTCGCGAGCGCGGCGGGTGAGCCCTCCCGCGTGATCGAAGTGCAGATGGGTGACGATCGTCGCATCGATGTCGTTCACATCGACGCCAGCACGGACAACCTCGGACTCGATGGTCCGCCCGTCGAGCCCGAAGATGGTGCTCATCTTCTCGTTGAGCTTGTCGCCTGTCCCGGCCTCGATGACATACCGGCGTGGCTTGCCCGTATCGGGATCGGGCTCGGTCGATTCGAGCAGCAGGCAGTTGTGCATCAGTCGCACGCGGTGCTTGTCATCGGGTGTAACGGCGCGTTCCCAGACGACGCGGGGGATGATGCCGAACATCCCGCCCCCATCGAGGAGGAACTGGCTGGCGCGAAGGAGTGTCCATTTGTATTGCATTGAGCAAGGGTAGGGGGGTGTTCGAGCGGATTCATTGCGAGGCGGGATTGTGCTTGTGGATCCGTGCGATTTCTGCCATACTGTTGCCAACTCGTGGGGAGTTCTACAACATGCGCGAAGTTTCCGATGTCGTGATCATCGGCGGTGGTCCCGGTGGGGCCACCACGGGGTCTCTAATCAAGAAGTACATGCCCGATCTCTCGGTGACGATCATCGAGAAATGCAGGTTTCCGCGCGATCATGTGGGGGAGAGCCAGCTCCCCCTGATCAGCAGGGTCTTGGATGAAATGGGATGCTGGGAGAAGTGCGAAGCCGCGAACTTCCCGATCAAGGTCGGCGCGACCTACCGGTGGGGAAGCTCGGATGATCTCTGGGATTTTAACTTCGTCGACCCGGAGCAACTCAACGGGCAAACCCGCCCGGGCAGCTATCAGGGTGTGCGGACGAACACGGCTTGGCAGGTCGACCGAGCGGTGTATGACGAGATCCTGCTCGATCATGCATCCGAGCTCGGGTGCGAGGTGCATCAGCAAACGCAGGTCATCCGGGTTATTCATGATGAGTCCGATCCGGACGGGATCGATCACATCGTGGTTTCAGACGCGCAGGGGGAAACACACGAACTGCGTGCGACACACTATATCGATGCATCTGGGAATGCCGCGATCATCCGCAAGTCGATGGACATCCCGCTTGAGCAGCCCGCAACCTTACAGAATGTCGCATTCTGGGATTACTGGGAGAACGCGGAATGGGCCGTGCAGATCGGAACCGGTGGCACCCGCGTGCAGGTGCTCTCCATCGGATCGGGTTGGCTGTGGTTCATCCCGCTCGGCCCAACGCGTACAAGCATCGGGTTCGTGTGCCCCGCGAGGTTTTACAAGGACTCCGGGAAAACACCCGCGGAGATCTATCGCTGGGCGGTCGAACAGGAGCCGCGTGTGCGGGAACTTACCAAGAACGCGACACCCCGAGACGAGGTTGAAGCGACAAAGGACTGGTCGTTCCTCTCGGAGCGTTTGGTCGGGAAGAACTGGATGCTTGTTGGTGAGTGCGCTGGGTTTGCGGACCCGATCCTCGCGGGTGGGATGATGCTCACACACACCTGCGCTCGTCACGCGGCGTATGTCATACTCGAACTCCAGCGAGGGAAGCACAACGCGAAATGGCTCAAGCATGACTACGAGCAGACCCAGCGTCGAAGGATCAAGCAGCACATCCGATTCGCAGACTTCTGGTACGCGGGGAACGGTCAGTTTAAGGATCTGGAGGCCCATTCCGCACGGATCGCAAAGGACGCGGGGTTGGATATGAATCCCAGGGATGCGTTCAGGTGGTTGTCCACCGGCGGGTTCACTGACGACCTGCAAGGGGCCGTCGGATTGGGCGGTGTCGATCTGGGCGGTGTGAAAGCACTCGCGGCGCGATTCGGCGGCGAGGATGAGCTCAAATGGGAGATCGGAAAGTTCAATGTGTTCGAACTGAATCTCGAAGACGCGGACAAGCTACCGGCGGCCTTCCTGCACAACGGATCGATTCGTGCTTCTTTGGAGTTCGAGCGAGACGGGAAGCGTCTACCCACGGTTGGGATGTTCAACATCGTGATGGGGGTGCTTCAGAAGAAAAGCACCATTTATGACATCCGAGATCTGTTCGCGAAGGTATGTCAGAAGCGGTACGGTGATCATGCGAAGCTCCACATGATGCTCTGTTTTCAGTGTCTGGAATCGATGGTGAACGATGGGTGGGTTGACGCGAGATTTGACCCGATGCTGCCGTTGATCGATTTTAAGAGCTATGCAGAGAGTGGCAACTTTGTCAGAAACTCAGACGGACTCGCAGATCGGATCCGCGCTTCGGGCGGATAATATATGCGGCGGCCATCGATTTGATGAATAGCCATTCGCATAGTTGACATGAAATATGATCGGAGATCCGTATGGACATCAGAACAGTGCTCGTGCCTTTGCTCATCTCTACTACGCTTGGGCTTGCGGCGTGCGATCAGAACTCTTCCGGATCGGATTCGATCGATCAGGTCAATAAAGATATCGCCGCGCTCAATGAACAATCGCGTGAGAATCAACGCAGGCAGATCGAGGAGGAGGGCGTCGCCAATGTGGATGATGAACATCTCAATGAAATGGGAAACATCCTTGAGAACGCGGCAGAGAACTCCACTGGCAAACAAGCAGAAATCCTCCGTGAGCAGGCATCGCTCATTCGAGAACTGCAAAGTTCGGTCCAGGCCTACGACGAGATCTTGGATGAACTGGTCACGGCGGGTGGTATTGATGCCTCAACGGTAACGAGCGCGGATGATATTGCCAACCGGATCGATATTGTCGATCGCCTCGACGCGCAGAACGAGCGCATGGCCATCGCGCAGCCTCGAATCCTTCGTCGCATGGGCGAGATCGAAGGGACATCTGCGACGATCGAGAAGCAGATTGTCATTCACAATCAGATCCGCGAGATCGATCGTCAGTTGTTCACCGTGATGCGGGGAATTCTGAATATCACCGGTGACCACCTCGATGGGATGCAAGTACTCGACGATGGATCAGTCATGTTTGGTGAAGATATGCCCGACGAGGTTCTCGCGGAGTACAACGCCCTGATCGATGAGGTAAATCAACTGAGCGCAAATCAAGGCCAGCTTCAACTTGAGTTGTTGAAGCTGGCCCCTTGATCTGCATCTAAATGTCGGTCGGTAGCTTAGAGCCCGTCCTTCTCCGCCATCATCTTGAGCATGTCAACGCACCGGTTCGCGTAACCGGCCTCGTTGTCGTACCACGAGACGACCTTGAAGAAGTTGCTGTTCAGCTCGATGCACGCGCCCGCGTCATAGATCGAGGAGTGTGGATCACCGATGAAGTCACTGGAGACCACATCTTCCTCGGTGTAACCCAGCACACCCTTCATCGGGCCCTCAGCGGCGGCCTTCATCGCGGCGTTGATGTCCGCGAGTGAGGTTGCCTTCTCCGTGCGGAAAGTCAGATCCACACAAGAGACATCAGCGGTCGGCACGCGGAATGCCATGCCTGTGAGCTTCCCGACGGTTTCGGGGAGGCAGAGCCCGACGGCCTTGGCGGCACCAGTACTCGCGGGGATGATGTTCTGGTAAGCGTTGCGTCCGCCGCGCCAGTCCTTCTTGGACGGGCCATCCTGCGTCGGCTGGGTCGCGGTCGCCGCGTGGACCGTGGTCATGAGCCCCTCGACGAGCCCGAAGTTGTCCATAATCACCTTGGTGATCGGGGCCAAGCAGTTGGTCGTGCAGCTCGCGTTGGAGATGATCGTGTCGGTGTCCGGGTTGTACTTGGCGCAGTTTACCTTGTGGACATAGGTCGGGACGGTGTCCGGGCTCTTGGTCGGTGCGGAGATGACCACACGCTTGCAGCCGTTGTTGTCGATGTGCTTCTGCGCTGCTTCGCCTGTGGTGAAGAGGCCGGTGGATTCGAGGACATAGTCAACGCCCATGTCGCCCCATTTGAGGTTGGAGGGGTCACGCTCCGCCGTGGTGAGGGTCTTGTGCCCGTTGACAGTGAACCCATCATCGCTGACGGAGATATCGGCGGGCTTGCCGTCGATCAGGAAACGCCCGTGCATGGTGTCGTACTTGAGCAGGTACGCGAGGTTGTCCGACCCGACGAGGTCGTTGATCGCGACGACTTCGATACCGGGTGTGTTGGCGGCGATGCGGTAGACGAGGCGTCCAATGCGGCCAAAGCCGTTGATTCCGATTTTTACGCTCATATCTGGTTCCGTCCTGAGTGGAGGGTGATGAAACACGGGTGTATGGCACCCGAAAGAACTTGCCTAGGCGCATCCTAGGTCGATCCAAGAGGAACTTCCCTGTGAGGGCATGTTGTTCCTGCTAGTGATCACGAATATCGGAAATCACCCGGGGAGGCCAGGCCGCACGCAGCGCATTGACCACGGCGAAGACATCGATGACCTCCTGGGCAATCGCACCCGCAACCGGCGGGAGGTACCCGAGCGCGGCGAGAATCATCCCCACGATGCTGAGGATCATGCCCCCGATCGCGGACTGTAAAGCGATGCGACGCATGTGCTTGGAGATGTGGAAGAACTCGTCGACACGCTCAAGCGAAGAGTCCATCACAACCACGCCCGCGGCCTCCGTCGTGATATCAGAAGCCTGCCCAAACGCGATCCCGACCGTGGCGAGAGACAAAGCGGGGGCGTCGTTGATCCCATCGCCGACGAAACAGGTCCGAGCCCGCTCGGATTCCTGACGAACGATTTCCACCTTCTGTTCCGGGGTCTGCTCGGCGATGATGTCCTTAATCCCGACCTTGTTGCCAAGATAATCCGCTTCGCTCTGGCGATCACCGGACACGAGCATGACCTTCTCATAACCATGCTTGCGGGAGAGATGCTCAATGAAGAGACGCCCGTCCTTGCGGGGTTCGTCACGGAACTGCACCGTCGCGGCGTATTTGCCATCGATCGCAACAACGCATTCAAGCCCGGCTGTGCGTTCGGGGAGGCGTTGCGCACCCTCCGGGTCGATCTGGGTAATCGTTTTGCGTCCCGTGATGAGGATCTCCTGATTCCCGATGAGTCCACGGAGTCCCTGCCCGGGTTTTTCGGAGACTTCTTTGGGTTCGGAGATGGAGACGCCGCGTTGCTCACCCAGATTCACCACGGCATCCGCGAGGGGGTGTTTGGAGTATCGTTCGAGCGACACGATCTGGGAGAGCATGGCTTTTTCATCAATGCCGGGCGCTGTGAGGATGTCGGTGATGATTGGTGTGCCGTAAGTCAGAGTGCCGGTCTTGTCAAAGATGATGGTCTTGCATGTGTTGATGACCTCGAGTGCGCCGGGGTCCTTGATGACGATCCCACGCTTCGCGGACAGGGAGATCGAGCCGATGATCGCGACGGGGATCCCGATGAGCAGCGGGCAGGGCGTCGCGACCACGAGGACCGCGAGGAATCGTGTCGGGTCTCCGGAGACAAACCACGCGATGAGCGCGAGGGCCACGGCGATGGGGGTGTAGATCGCACCGAGCTGGTCGCCCATCCGTCGCATCTTGGGCCGGCGCTGCTCCGTATCGCGCATGACCTGCATGATTTTGGCATACCGAGAATCATGTGCCGGTCGTGTCGCCTCGATCGTGATTGCGGACTCGCCGTTGATAGACCCCGAGATCACAGAGGATCCCGGTGCCTTGGACATCATGTAGGGCTCACCAGTAAGGAACGACTCGTCCATCACACCATGCCCGTCGATGACGATCCCGTCGACCGGTGAAGTCTCGTGCGGAAATATCGTGACATGGTCCCCGACGCGGACCTCGTCCAGCGGGACATCTTCGAGCGTGCCGTCGCGTCGAACATGCGCAACCGAGGGCATGCGTTTGGCGAGCGCCTTCAGCACGCTCGATGCGTTGGCGACGGCGTACTCCTCGAGCGCCTCGCCGCCCGAGAGCATCAGGACGACGATCGAGCCCGCGAGGTACTCGTCAAGCAGCACAGAGGTGACGATCGAGATCCCGGCGAGGAGGTCGGATCCGAACTCACGCCGGAGCGCCTTCATCGCGAGTTCGAAGACGAGCGGGCCACCACCGATAAACAGGCAGATGAGCAGCGGGATGCGTGCGGCGTCCGGGTCGGAGTCCATTCCGAACCGCATGATCAGGTGGGCACCGATGGTCACGATCGCAAGGATCGCGATGAAGATTTCACGCTTGTCCCAGATGAACCTGATTGGGGTCATGCTTCGATCATACTTCCCATCTCACTCGCCCGCCCACGATTGTCATGGTGGGGCGTGCGCCAAGGTCCCATCCGATGAATGGGATGTTCTTGGACTTGCCGACAAGGTGGTCCTCGTGGAGGGTCCAGTGGTGATCTGGATCGATCAGGGTGAGATCCGCGGGGCCGCCGACTTGAATGGATCCGATCCCACAGGAATCGAGGTTGCAGAGCTTCGCGGGGTTGATCGTGAGGAGTTCGATGAGTTTGGGTAGATCGATATGACCTGTCTCGACGAGCGCTTTGTGATACAGCGAGAAAGCCGACTCGAGCCCGATGATCCCGAACGGCGCGTCGGACATCGGGTTGCGTTTCTCGTCGGCGTGGTGCGGCGCGTGGTCCGTCGCGAGGATCGTGATCGTCCCATCCGCGACACCCTTGCGGAGCGCCTCGACATCGGACTGCTCGCGCAGTGGCGGGTTCATCTTCGCCATGGTGCCGTGGGTTTCGATGGCTTCGTGCGTGAGGTGCAGGTGGTGAGGGGATGCCTCCGCGGTGACGGGGAGTCCCTCGTCCTGCGCTCGCGCAACGAGTTCGACCGAGTTGCCAGAGCTCATGTGCTGGATGTGGTATCGGCACCCGATCGATTTGTTGAGTCGGATATCGCGTTCGATGATGAGTTCTTCCGCTTCGCGGGGCCAGCCCTTCTCACCGAGCTTGGTGGATACGGACCCGGCGTGCATGGTTGCACCCTTGGTCAGCGTCAGCTCTTGGCAGTGCTGCATGAATACCTTGCCAGTGGTTTTCACGGTCTGAAACACCGTTTTCATCATGGCTGCGGATTCGATTACATCTCCATCGTCGGAGAATCCCACAGCGCCCGCCTTATCGCAGAGCTCGATCTCCGCGAGGCGTTCACCCTTGCGACCCTGGGTGGCCGCGGCGACGGAGAACACCCGGCAGTGGCCCTCACGGGTCGCCTTTGCTGCAATGTACTCGACGATCTCGGGGGTATCGAGGCAAGGGTTGGTATTGGGCATGCAACAGACTGTTGTGAACCCGCCCGCGACGGCTGCGCGGGTGCCGCTCTCGATGTCTTCCTTGTGCGTCTGGCCCGGATCGCGCAGATGGACATGCGGGTCAATGAGCCCAGGCGTGAGAACCTTGCCCGCCGCGTCGATCATCCGATCCGCGGTCTCGGTGATGGTTTCCTCGATCGCCGTGATCTGTCTGTCACGGATCAGGACATCGCGTTGGGCATCCAGACCCGATAAGGGGTCGATGACGCGGGCAGAACGGATCAGGATTGATTCGGAGGCGGGGTGTGTGTCGCTCATACCGGGGAGCATATGCGGATTGTGAGCCGTGCGTGCCCATTTTGCTTGGCAACCCAGCGGATACGCGCTATGCTTGACACCTGCCTGATCTGCTCAGGTATCCCGGGGTGTAGCGCAGCTTGGTTAGCGCGTTTGACTGGGGGTCAAAAGGTCGGAGGTTCGAATCCTCTCACCCCGATTTGCACACAGGCCCTGACGCTTTGTCAGGGCCTGTTGTCTTTTTGACTGGGGTTGCGATCGAGATCAGATCTCTTGGTCCGACGGGGTCAGGAATGCGAGATGATGGGCCGCGTGCGCCGCATGGAACCGTCCGAACTCCTGGTGTGACATCCGCCCGAACCCAGGGTGCGCGTGCAATGGCGAGGTGTACGAACCGAACTCCTGGATACAGGTATTGAGCCTTTGCACTTCATCCGTGTCGTCGAGCCCGGAAGGGGGGACAAACATCCCCGCCGTCTTTACGCCCTTGATCGAGTTGCCCGCGAGCAAACGCGGGAGCGCAAACTTCCGAAGGAAAGGGCGGAGCGGTAGCCCAAGCAGCGTCATCCATCGCGGATACCCCCGCATGTTCGATTCCATCGTCAGGCGGACATGATTGCACATCTGTGCAAGCGTCCATTTTCCGCTCATTTCGTATCCGCTGTTCAAGAGTCGATCGCACTCGGCGATCACTTCATCAAGCGTGCTCAGTTTCAGATCGTGTCGCATCGTGTTCTGATTCCGATTTCATGTCTTCCGCTACCGCATCAGCGTGCAAAGAGGGTGGTGAATCCGGTCGATTATGCCTGTATCCAAGACAGGGGATCACCATAGAACAGCAGCCCACCCGTGTCGGGTGGGCTGTTCGATTTTTCCGGTCATCGCTGATTAATCTAGAACAATCCGATACGGTGCATTCGTTCGGACATAGACGAGCGTTTCGTCCTTTCCGACGGCATGTACACCATGAGCCATCGGGGAATCAGACCCGAAGTAGCTGCCCGCTCCGAGCGATGCGTCGGTGGTTTCAACCTCACCTTGGATCACGATCGCGCGAAAGAGATCCGCGTTCGTTCGGATCTCGCCGTCAAACCCTGCGGGGAGTTTGATCATCGATCCATATAGCTCGCCGTTCTGTGGATCACCCCAAAGCATCGCGATCTGGGCACCATGCTGTGTGTTCCCCGGTCGATCGGCATCGATCCAGGTCATGCTCGATGCATCGAGCCAGACAAGGTTCGATTCATCGACATTGATCGAGATCTCCTCATCGTGGAACGCATCATCCGTCGGTTGAACAAGATACGGGCCTTCATCGATCTCGATGTACGCGAGATTGAACGCGCCAGTCGCGGAGGTGATATGCACATCCCCGGCCGGTTGTGTCCAGAACGACCCGCTCGGCAGCCACATGTTTTCTGCCTCCGGATCGTCGTTGTGGACCAGGCCCTGAATCACCACCCCTCGGTAGGTGATGTTGTGGATATGCGGCGGAGACGAGAACCCGTCCACAAACTGGACGAGAAAACCCGATGCTTCGTCCTTGGTGCGATCGCCCCAGAGCGTCCCGGCTCGCGGACTCTTGTCGCCGCGAGCTGGGTTCAGCGCTCCCCATTCGATGTCGTCATACGCAACGACCGATGCGGAATCCGTTTGCGCGTACGGGGACGAGGTTGTCGCACAACCGGCGAGTGTAAGAAGGTATAGGGCGGATACAGTGACGAGTGTTGTGTGTCGTTTCATGAGTATTTCCTGTTCTGGTGAGTGGACATGTTCATCAGTTCGAGTGGTCGATCACGACCTTGCCCATCGCTTGCCCGCTCTCAAGGCGTGCGTGCGCCTCGCCTGCCTGCTCAAGGCTGAAGCTAGTCTCGTCGAGGACGGGTTTCACCGCACCCGACTCGATGATGGACGCGAGATCACGGAGGATCTCGCCGTGCGTTGAGCGATTGTGATTGTGCAGCATCGGGATGAGCATGAACACGACATGCAATGAGAGCCCCTTGAAGTGCATCGGGTTCAGGTCGAGCTCGCACATGGAGACCGTCGTGGCGATCTGTGCGTTGAGGGCCGCGGCTTCGAACGAGCTGCTCAGGTTCGCGCCCCCGACGGAGTCAAACACAAGATCAAAGCCCGCTCCGCCGGTATGCGTCTGGACATATTCCGCGACCTTCTCAGTCTTGTAGTTGATCGGTGTGGCGCCCAACTGCTTGATCAGCTCGAGTTGTGCATCACCACCCCCTGTGGAGTAGATATCCGCGCCGTAGTGCTTTGCGAGCTGGAGCGCGATGTGCCCGACCCCACCGGACCCGCCGTGCACGAGCACGCGCTGTCCCGACGAGATCCCCGCGCGATGGAGCCCCTCGTAAGCTGTGATCCCAACGAGGGGAATCGCGGCGGCTTCACGCATGGAGAGGTTCTTGGGCTTGTGTGCAATCAGGTCCGCATCCGCGACGATGTACTCTGCGAGTGTGCCCGGCAGATCCGCGAGCCCGCCCACGCAGCCGTATACCTCGTCACCGACCTCAAACCCGTCGACGCCCTCACCGATCTCCTCGATTGTTCCTGCCATATCCATCCCAAGGATGGCGGGGGTATCCGGGGAGAGCGGGAGGTTCTCGCCCATCTTGCGGATCATGGTGTCCACTGTGTTCACGCTTGAGGCGCTGACTTTGACGAGGACATGCCCCGGCTTCGTTTGCGGGCGATCGATCTCGGCGTGTTCAAACTTCGCGTTGTCGCCGTATGCGTTGATCAGCATGGTGTTCATGTGTGTGCTCCTTGCGTTGGTGCTCAGGGCAAAATGGCCCGGTTTGTGTTGCAGAACCCACAAACTTACGGCTATACTTTGATTGCGACAAGTACCCACAAAAATGTAAGTATGAAGATTTTTGACAAAGGCCCCCGGAAATGGCGAGAAAGTACAACTGGAAAACCGGATGTGATGTGGAAGCTACGCTCAGCGTGATCGGTGGACGCTGGAAACCCATCCTCGTGTGTCATCTGCTCAGCGGTCGGAAGCGGTTTGGTGAGCTTCGTCGCCTCACACCCAACGCGACAGAGCGGATGATCACCCTCCAACTCCGCGAACTCGAAGCTGACGGTGTCCTGGATCGGCATGTCTTCGCGGAGGTGCCGCCGCGCGTCGAGTATGAACTCACGGACTACGGTCGGACCCTTGAGCCGATACTGGTTCAGATGCAAGCGTGGGGGCGCGATTTCAAGGCCCGCCAAGCTGCAGCGGACGCGACTCACACCGATTGCGTTCTTGAATCGGTTCCGGACTAATCAGGCTTCGAATCGTTCAGAAGTTGTAGAGCTGGTTCGGATCGTGCAGAAAATCAGCATCTATGAAATACCTTTCGTGATTCGTGGGTTGGATGATGGGTACACATCACTCCGCTAGGAAATTTCCACCTGATGAAACACGACGGCCTTAATCGACGACGCTTTCTCGCATACTCGGCTGCAGGCGCCGCGGTCAGCTCGACCTCAGCCCTTGCCCACGGTGCGCTGCGCACCACACATGAACCACAGGAGCACCCGATGACGCGACCAAAGTGTCTGTTCTTCGATGTCAATGAGACTTTGCTCGACCTGACTTCAATGAAGAAGAGTGTCGCAGATGCGCTCGGCGGGCGTGAAGACCTGCTCTCGCTTTGGTTTACCACCATGCTGCAATACTCACTCGTTTCCTCGGCAGGTGGGCAGTACGAGGATTTCGGGGTCATCGGCGCCGCAACACTTCGGATGGTGGCCCGCAACAACGGGATCGAACTCAGCGAATCCGAATCCAAGAACGCGATCATGCCCATCCGCTCGCTCCCGCCACATCCCGATGTGCGCAAAGGGCTCGAACGCCTCAAGGCCGCAGGTTTCCGCATGGTGACCCTGACGAACTCATCGAACGGGGGAGTTGAGGCCCAGATGGCGAATGCTGGTCTGACGGATATGTTCGAATCGCGTCTGAGCGTAGAAGATGTTCAGATGTATAAGCCTCATCAGCATGTGTACGCCTGGGCCGCCCGAAAACTCGGGCTTGAGCCACACGAGTGCATGCTCGTAGCGGCGCACGGTTGGGACATCGCTGGGGCGTTGTGGGCAGGTTGGCGTGGAGCATTCCTCGCCCGACCCGGGGCGCAGCTCTACCCGCTCGCGCCTGAACCGGAGATCCATGTGCCCGAGCTTGGGGCAGCGTCGGATCGATTGATCGCGATGTCATAGCGCCGACCTGACAACGAAACCCGACTGCCAGCGTGAGCTGAGCAAAAGCGATAGTACTGAACCTCTGTCATAGGAGTTCAGTCCTTATTCGTTGGCCGTTTGCTTTGAAACTGATCTGGTTACGACCCGGGCACCAAGGTGCTCGTCGTAGACATCAGCGGCGGTAGGTGATTCGTGCGCGACTCAGGTCATAGGGAGAGATCTCGACCGTGACGGTGTCACCTGGGAGGATACGGATGTAGTGCTTACGCATCTTGCCTGAGACATATCCGATGATCTCGGACTGCTGCTCGTTCGGCAGGCGGAGCTTAAACATCGCGTTGGGCAGTGCTTCGAGCACAATCGCATCCATGGTGAACTTGTCGTCTTGCTTGGCCAAAGTCTTCTCCGTTTGTTCCCAGCACGCCGTTCGTGGCGATTTGTTTCCTGTCTCTGGGGACCTCAAGAATAGGGCATAATGTCGCGTAAACCACTCAAACTGCACCGACGCAGGTGAAAATTCACACCGTTGCATGGATTCTTTTCGGGTTTATGCCTGTGCGAACCGGTCGAGCCCGAACCGGGTGGGCTCGTCCTCGAGCATAACCCGTGCCGCGTGCCGCCCTGTCTGGTACCCCATCGACATGCCATGCCCGGTCAGCCCACCGCAGAACCAGACATTCGGGTTGTCGAGTGTGTGAACCTTTGTTTGTGTGACGATGGGCATTCCGTCGGGCGAGAATCCCATGATCCCAGACCAACGGGCGGTGACCTGATAGTTCTCCGTGATGAGTTCACGGACGAACTGCTCCAAGTGTCCCTGAACCTCATCGCTGACATCGTCGGCGCTGGTCTGCTCGTGCTCTGCGTGATATGTGCGGGCACCGCCGAAGATGATCTGCCCATCGGGTGCCGCGCGGACATATTCAGACCCGTGATTAAGGTAATACGCGAACTCCAGATCCGCGTCGCTCGGATCGTCTGGTTTGATCGCGAGCATTTGTCCTCGATTGGGCGTGATGATGCCGTCAAGATCACGGATGAGCTCAGACGCGTACGCGTTCGTGCAGACTAGCACACGCGAGCAGACGACATCCACCGGGCGGGTCCGGATGCGGATCCGGTTTCCATCGTCCTCAATCCGATACACCTCCGCGTGCTCAAACACGGGGGTTGTGGACAGCGAAGCCGCGAGGAGCTGCACAAGATCAATCGGTGAACAAACCGCGTCTTCTGGGTTGATCAATCCGAGGGTCGGCTTGCCGGAACGCCAGAGCGAGTCATCTGGTGCGGTGCCGGGCTCGATCAGAGAGACATGCAGACCGTCCTCCGTCATGAGCCGATGTGATTCGATCAGCTCGGAGTGCTCGGGGTCTCCGATCGCAACGACGCACGAGGGGCGTTGCGCGAACCCCGGGGTGGATTCGAGCCCGAGTTGTTTGAGACCGATCAGGTTCTGCTGGGTCCATTCCCATAGATACCGAGCCATATCGCGACCGAGATTCTGACTCGCGAGCGCGTAGTTTTCCGCGGCACCCCGGATGAGATACCCCGCGTTGCGACCGGATGCTTTCGATCCGGCGTAATCTGCTTCCAGGACGATGCACCGGATCCCACGAGATTCAAGTTCGAGTGCGGCGGACAACCCGCTGATCCCCGCGCCGATAATTGCAACATCGCATTGCTCGGTCTCGTGTGTGGGTGTGCGCTGCCAGAGTGAGATCGTCATGGTGTCCTCGTTGCGGGTGCGTCAGTTCCAGCGGATCGCGATCGCGATGTCATTGACATTCGTGCCCGTTGGGCCCGTGCGGATCGTTGCCCCGAGTGTATCACAGATCGAGAGGGTGTCGTGGTGTCGAAGCGAGGACTCGATACCCTGTCGCTTGATCGGCGCGTTGAGCATCGAGGCAGTCAGCCCGCACCCCGCGACGCCGCTGGGCCCGTCGATGCCGTCGGTTGTGAACCCGATGACACTCCAATCAAAGTCGTGCTCCGAAAGTGCGAGCGATGCGCTCAGCGTGAGCTCAAGAGTTGGGCCTCCGATGCCCCCCGCACCATGGGTGTTCACAGTAGATTCTCCACCGATCGCGACAGCGGTGGGGGCGTTGAACGACGCCCGCGCAAGACGATGAGCCAGCGTTCGCCCAGCATCAGCGGATTCACTCGTCACCCCGCGATCGATATGGAAACAATCGATCGAGGCCCCCGCGCACCACGCGGCGACGGCGTCCAGAGCGCTGGCGTTGCTCGCGACGATCACATGAGGCGTGCGAGGCGGGAACGCGTCGTGCATCGGTCCCGATCCGATGATGCTCGGGTCATTGCCGATGACATCGGAGAGGAGGAAGCAGTACCGATCCGTGGTATGCATCAACTCCTTCGCGAGTCCTCCCGCCTTGAGCGTTTCAAGCGGCGAACGCGCAGCGTTGATTTCCTGAATACTCGACCCGCGCGCGAGCATGTCCTTGGTGATCTGTCGGATCTGCCCGAGAGTGGCACGGGGCTGGGGATGGCACAGCATCGCAGAAGCCCCGCCCGAAATGAGGACGAGGACACGATGGTCGTCCGGGATGGAACGGGCGTGCTCAAGCAGCTGCTTGGTGGCCTCAATATTCCGTTCGGTCGGGAGCGGGTGATCGCAAGGGTAGAGGGCAACAAGCTTGCTCTTGAACTGGGTGTTGAGCGTGTTGGCCTCGGGCGCGAGGACCGTGGCCCGGGCGAATGTCGAACCCAACGCATCCATCGCCCCGGCACACATCGCGATGGATGCCTTACCGAACGCGAGGATGTGTGTCGGTGTGTCCTTGGGCATGTGAGACAGGTGCGTACGCATCGCACGCTCTGGGTCGGCGCCACGGAGGACCGAACGGATGATTTCCGTGGCGACGCGTTGCTCACGCTCGGGCAACCCGCGTTGGAAGCGAATAGGCGTCATGGGTTGCTCAGCACCGCGCGGAGCCGACGGATCGCCTCATCGATCGTTTCGGTTTTCTTGCAGAACGCAAACCGGACAAGCTTTGATCCATCACTGGGGTCCGAGTAGAAAGCGCTGGGCGGGATCGCCGCGACACCGGCATGCTCAGGAAGCCAACGGCACAGATCGACATCGCCGCTCAGCCCGAGTTTCTCTGTCACACGCGAGTGATCCGCGAGGATGAAGTACGAACCCTGCGGCGGGGAGAACTCAAATCCGAGTTCCTGGAGCGCCTCGCCCAGAAGCGATCGGGTATGGGTGTAATGGCTGACGAGTTCTTGAATCTGGTGCTCGCCGTCGTTGAGGAGGGCCGCGACGCCGTGCTGCAAAGGGGTCGCGACGGCGAATGTCAGGAACTGGTGGGCCGAGCGGATCCCAGCCGTCAGCTCCGGCGGGGCAATCGCCCATCCGATCTTCCACCCCGTCAGGGAGAAGGACTTGCCCGAACTCGAGAGGACCACCGTACGCTCTCGCATGCCCGGGAGGGTGGCGATGGATCGGTGCGAGTGTTCGTCATAGACCAGTCGCTCATACACTTCATCGCTGATCGCAATCGCATTATGTTTTACACATTGGTTCGCAATCTCGCTGAGTTGAGCTTCAGAGAACACGGCTCCCGTAGGGTTGTGCGGGGTATTGATAAGCACGGCACGCGTGCGTTCGCTAAACGCGTGAACAAGCTCTTCAGACGAGTATGAGAATCCGTTTTCGGTCTGACGCATGGTGACAAACCGGGGGATCGCGTCCGCCATCGCCAGGCACGCGCGGTACGAGTCGTAGTAGGGCTCAAAGACGATAACTTCGTCTCCCGGGTTCAGCAATCCGAGCATCGTGGCCGCGATCGCCTCCGTGCACCCGCTCGTGACCGTAATCTCGCGATCAGGGTCGCATTCGATGCGGCTGACCCGTGATGCCCACCCCGCGATGGCCTCGCGGAGCACGGGCGTTCCGGGGAGCGGTGCATACTGGTTGTGCCCGGATCTCATCGCATCGATCGCGGCCCTCTTGCCCAGTTCCGGGCCATCGAAATCGGGAAATCCCTGCGATAAGTTGACGGCACGATGCGTATTGGCGAGCGCCGTCATCTCAGCGAAGATGGTCGTGCCAAACGGCGAGAATCGATCGGCGATGATGGATCGGGGCGGTGCACTCATTCCCAAAGCATACCGCATCAGTTGTCCGGTTGCGGGTATCCGAGACGAGACGCGGCTTCCCAGGACTCGGGTGTGTAAGGGACGGATTTCATGATCTCGATGAGCCGGCGACGGATCGCTGGTATGCCCGTGTCCTTGCCCTTCGTTTCTTGCAATACATTGCGTGCGTCGTCGAGGGCTTCCGCAATCTGTTCTCGCCGGGACTCATCCACCCAGAGGAGAGCATCCCGGAACTGCTTCTGGCTCGGATAGGAGTGGGCCATCCCTTCGATAACATCAATCTGTGCATCGACCCCATCGCGATTGAGGAGCTCAGTGCGAATAAGCATCTCGGGCTCATTAAAATCCGCGGTTCCCGTGATCGATCGGATACGCCGTGTCTGAAGCAGTTTCATCCATCTGCTGCTTGGCTTTCCCAGTGACTTCGGCCAGTACTGGTTGCCTTTTCCAGTCGGGGCATTGTGGTAAGTATCGAGCCCCACGATCGGGACTGCGCCCGCGAAACGCTCCGGGAAAGCGAACTGAAGGATTCCCGAGCACCGTCCCCCGCCGGACATGCCCGTGAGATAGATCCGATCTCTATCGATGCGTGCGTGCATCGCAAGAGTCTCGATCGAATCGAGATGATTCTGCAGCCGATCAGTGATTTCTCGCTTGTTGCCGTTGTTGTCCACACCGATGGCGATCAACCCCAGTTGATCGCACGCGAGTTGATACGCTTCATGGATTCGCCCGCTCGGGGATGGGCTGATACACACCAGAACACCAGAAGGTGTGAGCGGATCGAAGCCTTTGGGCAATCTCACATGAAAAGTCTCATTCCCGACCTCGCGAGTTAGTGCTGGGAAGTTGTTCTTGATCCGTGACCGGACGGTGCGTTTGTCGAGAATCAGGTCTGATTGAACATGTGGCGGTGGGATCGTCGTCTCCTGCGCATTGGCTGCGGATTCGAACCAATCAGGAGTAGACACATGTGTCGGGTCAATCGATATCCCAAGCCGATCGAACGCCTCCCGGCGGATCGTCCATGCCTGCGTTGGGGCGTCTAGCGTCTGAAGGATCACTGTTTCGGTTTGGGGGTAGATACCGAGCGTGTTTCTATCGGTCCCGTGGCTGAACTGGAGATAGAGCGGGGGGGGCTCGTCACCATCAATCGGCGATTCAATCGATCGAGCAAATCGGTTCAGCGATGAAATGGAACTGCTATCGAGTGCGGCGACCACCCCGAGGCGATCCCGGAGCATTACGAGCCCACTGAGGTCCTCTGGAATCTGCGAGGGGTTCCTCGTGATCAGCCCGGATCGGGCCAGACGCCCTTGTATTTGGATCGGCTTGTCATCCGAAGGAATGGAGGGCTGCGCCAGCACGCCAGAATTACATACTGGGAGGGTAAAAAAGCATGCGAGCAGGGTCCAGTGGAGGCGGTAGCGTCGTTGCATAACCGGTTATACGGTCCTGAACTGGAACGGATGAGGGTTCTGTGTGGGAATCGAAAGGAAAATCGAAGAGGGCGACGGGCTTGACCGAACAGAGTTTGGGGATAGTCTTATCCCTCAACAGATCCTCCGTAGCTCAATGGTAGAGCGAGCGGCTGTTAACCGCTAGGTTGCTGGTTCGAGTCCAGCCGGAGGAGTTTGGCTTTCTGGGTCTATGTTCTTTTCAGCGAAACCGCTCATAAGCGGTACATCGGGCAAACCGATGATCTGGATCGACGCGTGCGAGAGCACAACACCCCTGAGCATAACCCGATGAAGTTTACTTCCAAGCACCCTGGTCCATGGGTGCTTGTTTATTCTGAGCAGTACGAGACCCGGTCCGAGGCGATGAAGCGAGAACGCTGGCTCAAGTCCGGTCAGGGACGCGTGTGGCTCGATAAGCAGGGTATTGGTCGAGCGAGTCCGCCGCAGGCGGATTAACCGCTAGGTTGCTGGTTCGAGTCCAGCCGGAGGAGTTTGATTTTCTGGGTCTATGTTCTTTTCAGCGAAACCGCTCATAAGCGGTACATCGGGCAAACCGATGATCTGGATCGACGCGTGCGAGAGCACAACGACCCTCAGCAGAATCCGATGTCGTTCACTTCCAAGCACCCCTCCGTGGGTGTTTGTTTATTCTGGGTGGTTCCAAACCCGCTCCTAGCTCGATAGGCCTCAATACGAATACGAGTCCACGGTCGCGTGCGCTGCCATAGTTATCGAGGCGAGCCGAATCCGAGTTCGATAATCCGCTTGCCGTCTTCCACGATGAGATACAGGCACGGAACGAGCAGCAGGATAATCGCGGTTGCGAAAACGATACCGAACCCGAGCGAGATCGCCATGGGCACGATGTACTGTGCCTGCAGCGAGCTCTCGAGGATGATGGGTGTAAGGCCGAAGAATGTTGTTGCTGTGGTCAGGAAGATCGGTCGGAACCTCCGAACGCCCGCCTTGAGAATCGCGTCGAACGGCGTGTCGTCTCCGCGTTTGCGGTTCGCGTAATCGATCATGATCAGCGAATCATTCACAACCACGCCAGAGAGGGCGATCACGCCCATGAGACTGACGAGCGAAAGGTCGTAACCAAGCAGCATGTGCCCGATCACCGCACCGATGATGCCGAACGGGATCGCCGACAGAACAATCAGCGGCTGGATGTAGCTCCGGAACGCGATCGCGAGGAGCGCGTAGATCACGAACATCGCCAGCCCGAACCCGCTCCAGAGGGCGGAGGTCGCCTCACGCATCTCCGCGTCGCTGCCCTCGAAGGTCCATGTGAGCCCTGGGTAGCTGGCCCGCAGTTCCGGCAGCACTTCCCGGTTGAGCGCCGTGATAATTTGGCCGGTTGTGCGGGCTGGTTCGACATCCATTGAGACATTCACGACGCGTCGCCCGTCCCGGCGGTTGATGCTCGTAAAGGCCTCGCCCTGAGTGATCTCGGCGACATCGAGCAGTGGCACCTCCGCCCCGCTCGGGGTCTGAACGACAAAGTCCTCCAGATGATGGATGTCTTTTCGCTCGTCCTCCGGGAGCTTGACACGAACCTCGATCTCGTTTGTGCCCCGCAACAGGCGCAACGCAAGCGATCCATAAAAAGCACCGCGGATCTGCCCACCGATCTCCGCAGGGGTCAGGCCCAGTGCGCGTCCTTCGGGTGTGAGTCGGAAGTCGAACTGGGTCTTCCCGCTGTTGTAGTTATCGCTCACATCGCGGGTGTTGCTGAACTGCTCCGCCCGGGCGACCAATGCCATCGCGGCCTGCTCAAGCGTGTCGATGTTGCTGTGGCTCAGGTCCACACTGACATCGGGACGATGCCCGCCAGGACCCCGCTCGGCCTCGAAGGTGATCTGATCGATGCCCGGAAGATCGCCGATGGAGTCACGCCAGAGCTGGATCACTTCACGCGCGGTCATATCACGCTCTTCCGGCGGCTTCATCACGATCTCGACATCGATGAAGTTCTGCCCACGCACATTGGTCTTGATGCCCTCGGCAACCTCGTAGAGGTTGTGCTCTTCAAACATCTCGAGGCTCGCGGTCGTAACGATTTCCGCAACGCGTGCCGCCTGATCGGGAGTCGTGCCTACGGGCAGACGAACGCCAGCCTCGATCTCATCCGCGGAAACCTCGGGCATCAGTATCATGCCCATATGCGCGCTGAGTGAGTAGCTGCCCACGACCCAGAACAGGGCGAGCGCGGCCGTCGCGGTCACATAGCGGAACCGAAGCGCCACACGCAGCAGGGGGCGATAGATCAGATCGATCAGGGTGCTAAAGAATCGCGAGAACGCCTGCTGTGCACCGTGCAACTTGCGGGCGACCCAGAGCTTCCCCTTGGCCTCCTTCGCGTGGGCGAGGTGCGCCGGGAGAATAAAGAGCGCCTCGAACAGCGAAACCGTGAGCACGATGATGACAACCACGGGCAGCGGCTTCCAGAACTTGCCAGTCTCGCCGGGGATGAACAGCAGCGGGATAAACGCGACGATGTTCGTCAGGATGCTGAATGTCACCGGCCCAGCGATCTCACGGGCGCCCAGCACCGCGGCTTTCAGGTGTCCCATCCCGAGCTGACGGTTCTCATAGACATTTTCGCCAACGACGACCGCATCATCCACCACGATGCCCAGCACCACAAGAAACCCGAAGAGTGAGATCATGTTGATGCTCAGCCCGGAGGCGGGCATGAACATGATCCCACCTACGAACGAGATCGTCATACCCATCATGACCCAGAACGCGAGCCGCAGCTCGAGGAACAACGCCAGAATGAGTAGCACGATCACCACCGCGATGATCCCGTTCTCCATGACGAGCGAGAGGCGTCGGCGGAAATCCTCGGCGTTGTTGTTGTCGATCCGCCAGGTCACCCCCTCGGGCAGCGTCTGCTCGTAGCCCGCCATGACCCGATCGACCGCGTCCGCGATATCAATTGGGGACTGAGACCCGACCCGGTAAATCTTGATCTCGACGGACGGCGTCCTGTTGAACTGTGAGTGGAAGTTGCCCTCCTCGAACCCGTCACGGATCGTCGCGATATCGCCGAGTGTAACGATTGCCCCTTCATCGCTCGCGACGATTTCGATCTGTGCGAACTGCTCGGACCACTGCTTCCGCGCCGAGACACGCAGCAGGATCTCCCCGGCGCTGGTCTGCACGGAACCCGCGGCGATGTCCTCGCTGGAATCCTCGATGAGGCTCGCCACATCTGGCAGGGTCAGCCCGTACTCACGGAGCCGATTTCTAGGGATCTCAATATGGGTGATGTAGTCTGGCACCCGTCCCAGCTCGACTTGCGTGATCTCCGGGTCCGCAAGCATGGTGTCGCGGAGCTGCTCCGCGAGCTTCCGAAGGGTCCAGATGTCAATATCGCCGTAGAGCCCCAGTGACATGACCTCGGTCCTGCGCGATTGCAGACGGACTTCCGGCTGCTCAATGTCATCAGGGAAAGTCCGGATGCGGCTGACCGCCTGGTCGATGTCCTGAAACGCCTTCATCCGCTCGGTGTCAGGCACCAGCTCGATGCTGACCGAGCCGTTCCCTTCGCGGGCCTCAGAAGTGATCTCACGGATGCCATCGATGCCGCGGATCGCTTCCTCGACCGGACGCAGGATGCCCTGCTCAACCTCTGCAGGTGCCGCCCCGGGATAACCGACATCGACCTCGACGATATCGAGTTGGAACTCCGGGAAGACTTCTTTCTGGATAGAGAACGCGGACCAGACACCGCCGACAAGCAGGATGACCATCAGCAGGTTTGCAGCAATGGAGTTCTGCGCCATCCATGCGATCGGTCCCCGCATCGGGGTGCTGGTGTCATGTCCATCGTCGGGGATATCGCTCATGGCGTTTCGTCCCCTGACTTCGATTGGCCGGATTCTTCAGGCTCTCCCTGAACCCGCAACGCAAGCCCCTGCGAAACCGTAGCCAGCGATGTCGTGACAACATCCTCGTCGTCAGCGAGCCCGCTGCGGATGTAAGCGTACTGCGAATCCCGGTACACCACATCGGTTTCCCTGATGTCGAGTTGCCCGTCGGCCTTGACCCACACGGTATCGTTCTGCCGCAGATACTGACGATCGAGGCGCACGACATCGCGGATCTCTTCGCCCTCGATCTCAAGCTCAACGATCGTGCCCAGAATCATCCTCGGACCATCGGCTTTCAACGCCAGCGGATCAGGGATCGAGACGAGCACCTTCGCGAGCCGTGACTGATCATCCACGGTACCGATCAGGCGAGCCACAGTGCCTTCTCGGTATACCCCAGCCGGCCACGCGGCCTTGTGATACACCTGCACACGAGCACCCGTGCCGTCCCGGTCACCGAATCGAATCCATGGGAGATCACGCAGCGGCACGCTCGCCATGACCCAGTACTCGTCCGTCCCCACAAGGTGAGCGAGCTCGTCGGAAGAGCTGACCTGAGATCCGAGATTCACCGAGCGTGTCATGATCTGCGCATCGAAGGGGACACGCACGCTCGTGCGCTCCAGATCGAGCTCGGCCTGACGGACCGCCGCCTCGGTTGCGGATAAGCGGGCACGGATCGCTTCGATCTGCGGCTCACGCAGCACAAGCGATCGGTTCTCTTCCTCGATCTCCTCACCAAGAAGCTCGAACTCCTGACGGGCTACGGCCTGGCGTCCCTCCTCGATGGCCAGCTCAGCCTGCACCTGCCGATGCTCACTCTGCATCATGGTCAGGGCCTGCTCAAAGTCCGCGGGATCAATGCGGACAAGCTCATGCCCCTCTACGACGATCCCGCCGGGGATGAACTGTGGGTCCATCCCGATGATCTGGCCGCTCACGCGTGGGCTGAGTATGAGTTCCCGCGCGGGTTCAACAACACCGAGGACCGCCAATCGCGGTCGGAAGTCCCCCCGCTCTGTTTGGGTGACCTCGACCAGGGCCGCACTCTTCCTCGTCGCCGCCTCGCTCTGCGCGACGGGTTCAGTGGAGTAAATGAGGTAGGTGACGGCGCCAGCGCCAGCGATCAGCATCACGCAAATCACCACGGAGAGCACGATGCGTATCCACAGACGGGTCCGGTCGGATGTGGTTTTCTTAGCCAAGCGTTTCGTCTCCATCGTGTGGTTCATCCGTCGATTCACCGATTTCATGCGGGGTCTCAAAGCCGCCCGCGAGTGCCCGATAGAGGGCGATCCGGAAGGTGATCAGCTCGAGCTTGGCGCTGAGCAGATCCCGCTCGATCTGCTGCTGTTCACGAAGAGAAGTGAGCACATCGATGAAATCAGTCGCGCCATTGAGGTATTGCGTCCGGAGTTGCTGATAGGTCTAACGCGCGAGTTCGAACTGAATCTCCAAACTCGCGAGACGACGAGCCTGCTCCTGCTCTCGTGTCAGCGAAACTTCAACCTCGCTGAATGCGTCCAGGACCGTCTGGGCATACACCGCGAGCAGTTCCCGTTGTGCGGCTTCGGCCCGTGCAACATCAGAAGACCGCTCGTCGCCGTCGATGATCGGCGCAACAGCATTCGCAGCGATGCGTGCGATCCAATCGCTGAACAGCCCCGAAACATGATCAGCAGCGGTCGAGACCGAGGCGCTCAGGCTGAGGCGCGGGTAGGTGTCAGCAACTGCGACCGCTATGTCCTCATCCGCGGCTCGGAGCGTATACATCGCGCTCATCACATCGGGGCGGCGTCGGACCAACTCCGCCGGCAATCCGGTGGCGGGCGCTGCAGGCACACGCGGGAGAAACGCCGGGGCATAGGCAAACTCCTGCTGCGGGGGGCGTCCCTCCAGCACGGCCTGCTGGTGCTCAAGAACCTGCACAAACGACTCGGCCACAATGACCTGCTCGCGGGTCGATTCCACAAGCTGGCGTTGGCGCAGGACATCGGCGCTCCCCGATTGCCCGACAGCGAAGCGGCGTTCCAGTACATCAAGCACCTTCTCGTTCGTCTGCAGCTGCGATCGGATCAGGTCGACCTGCAGCTTCGCAACCGAGAGCGTATACCAGTTGGTCGCGACCTCACCAGAGAGCGTCAGCGCGGCGGCCTTGTAATCCGCTTCACTCGCGAAAGCACGCAAACGCTCCGCCTCGATCGCGGCATCGATGCGTCCCCAGAGATCGACCTCGTACGACGCCTCGAGCCCAACCGAGAGCTCGGTTTCGTCTGGTGCGCCATCGTCGCGATCCGTGCGTTCAGCGCCAACAACCGCATCCAGATCGGCCGACCGTTCCGAACGGGCCCGCCTCGCGATCGCGTCCGCTTGTTGCAGCCGCTCCCACGCTGCCGCGAGCGAGAAGTTCTCGTTCAACGCCCGATCGATCCGTTCGTTCAGTGCCGGGTCATCGAAGGCGATCCACCATCGCTCCGCCAGTGCCGCGCTGCCATCGGAGCGGAATGCCGGCGCATCCTCGAAGGGGACCGGGCTCGATTCACGCGTCTGCTGGCAGCCAGGAGCGATCACCAACAATGGGATGATCAAGCACGCCGCTGTGATCGGCGTGAGAACTCCATGCGCATACGCAAAATGAGAAACCCGGTCTATGCCTCGCATCAGTGAAGCATACACCGTAGTGATTGCACAGTGTTGCACGAAATGGCTGCTCTTCTTACATACATATTGGTCCCGTTTGCATGTCTCATCTATCCGCAGACTCAGACTTCGTGAGTACGCCCATTGGCGATTCACAAAGTTGAAGATCGCGGCACTTCGTGTGTACGAGTGAAGAAACCACGGGTGACGACGGATCTCAGACGGCCTTCGCGCTGAGTGTGACCTCGATGTTGCCACGCGTCGCGTTCGAGTACGGACATACATCATGACCGGTCTTCACGAGATCTTCCGCCTGGGACTGGTCCACGCCCTTGATCTCGTTATCCAGATGCACTCGAAGCCGGAACTCGCCGGCGTCGGTCGAGAAGAGTTCCACTTCCGCGGTCGTCTTTACATCCTCCGGTGCCAGCTCGATACCCTTGTCCTTCGCAACAAAGATCACCGCGTTACCAAAGCACGCTGCATACCCGGCCGCGAACAGCACCTCTGGATTCGGCTTATCACCCTTGCCACCCAGACTCGGTGGTACGGTCATCTGCATATCAATAAGACCGTCTTCGCTCTTCGCGTGCCCGTTACGCCCGCCAGTTGATGCGACGCGTGTTGTGTACAGTGATGGCATGATTGTGCTCCTCTCGGTGTGTGTGTCTGCAGGTGAGTGTACGGCGAAAACCCACCAGGAGCACGAGATCAGTCCGCATTGATCTTGGCGTCATCCTGAGGATACAACCGCCGCCCAAGCCACAACGACACGCTCACGAGGGTGATCAGGACCGGCACCTCAACCAGCGGGCCGACAACCGTCGCGAACGCGACACCCGATCCAATGCCGAAGACAGCAATCGCGACAGCGATCGCGAGCTCAAAGTTGTTCCCCGAAGCGGTAAACGCGAGGGTCGCGGACCGCTCATAATCCGCGCCAACCTTCTTCGCCATCAGGAAGCTCACGAAGAACATCACAACGAAGTAGATCGTCAGCGGAATCGCGATGCGGAGAATATCGAGGGGGAGCTCCACGATCCGATCACCCTGCATGCTAAACATAAGGATGATGGTGAGCAGGAGCGCAACGAGGGTGATGGGGCCGATCTTGGGGAGGAAGGTCTGGGTGTACCACGCGTCGCCCTTTAGCGGGCGGAGGATGAATCGCGTGAGCATCCCCGCGAAGAACGGGATCCCCAGATAAATCATGACACTCGTAAAGACCTCAACGATGGAGACATCGACAACCGCCCCTTCCAATCCGAGCAGCGGGGGGAGGAAGGTAATGAAGATCCACGCGTAGACGCCAAAGAACAATACCTGAAAAATGCTGTTAAACGCAACAAGGCCCGCGGCGTAATCGCTGCTGCCCCGCGCGAGATCGTTCCACACCAGCACCATGGCGATGCACCGCGCGAGCCCGACCAGAATCAGCCCTGTCATGTACTCGGGGTAGTCGCGCAGGAACAGGACCGCGAGCAAGAACATGAGCGTTGGGCCGACGACCCAGTTCTGCACGAGCGAGAGCACGAGAACCTTCCAGTCCTTGAACACCTCAGGGAGCTTCTCGTAACGCACCTTCGCCAGCGGCGGGTACATCATCAGGATGAGACCGATCGCGATTGGGATGTTCGTTGTCCCGATCGACATGCGATCGAGTTGCTCCGACACACCCGGAACGAGCCGCCCGAGCGTGACGCCGATGGCCATGGCCAGAAAGATCCAGAGTGTGAGGAATCGATCGAGCAGCCCAAGCCGCTTGGGCTTGGAATCCAAACACGCGGGCTGATCGACGGCGGTGGGAGTGGTCGGGGCGGTGCTCATGTCGTTTTTTCCGTATTCAGGCATTGGGCTGGGAACTGAGGAGTTCGGGCAGTTCGCTCATGAACACCCCGATCTCATCGCGGACTCGCCGGTAGTGGGACAGGGCCTCGTCTTCGGTCTTCGCATCAAGCGCGAGCTTGGGCGGATCATCAAACCCCCGATGCACCACCCGTGCATTGCCAGGGAACACCGGACAGGTCTCGTGCGCGTGCCCGCACACGGTGACGACCAGATCGAAGTCCAGACCCGCGAGATCGCTCAGGTCCTTGGAGAAATGATCGGAAATATCAATATCGACCTCACCCATCACCTTCACCGCGTTGGGGTTGAGACCATGCTTCTCGATGCCCGCGGAGTACGCTTCGATTGCGCCCGCGTGCAGATGCCTCGCCCATCCCTCGGCCATCTGACTCCGGCACGAGTTGCCCGTGCAGAGGAAAAGGACCCTCGTACGCTCATTCGTCATGATCTGATTCCTTCCTGGTCACAGCACCCGCACCCGTTGTCCTCGATGCATCCGTCCTGTGGCGTCAACTCCTCGATCGCGTCTGCGAGATCGCGGAAGTGCAATGCGAGCGCTCGCGCGTCCGCGTTGTACCAGACTGTGCGTCCCTTCTTCTCGCTCGTCAGGAGTCCCGCACGAGCGAGCGTCCCCAGGTGTCGGGCAACCATGGAGAAGTCGATCGAGCAGCACTCCGCGACTTCAGTGACCGAGCAAGGACGCCCGCATTTGAGCAGGCACGAGAGGATCTGGGCACGGGAGGGTTCCGCGAGGGACTTGAGTATCTCCGGTTCGAGCAGGCGGTCAAACCGGGCACGCCTCCGGGATGCCTGTTTCGGGGTCTTGGGATGTTTGTATACTGACGCCATAACGCAAGTGTATGCGCGAGGTGGCTCAGCCGTGAACCCCTTCGCCCAATCTTAATCTTGATTGAGTGTTTGCTGCCTGAGCAGATCTCGGATCTCGCCCAGCAGCACAACATCCGCGGCGGGTGCCTTCGCGGGCTCTGCCATCTTTTCTTCCTCAAACCGCTTCTTCGCCTGGTTGACGAGTTTCACCATCACGAACACGATGAACGCAAGGATGAGAAAGTTAATCAGGATTGTGATGAAGTTCCCGTACGCGAAGACTGGTCCAAGATCGCGTGCCTCTTCCAACGGCATCGGGGCACCGTTGTTCGCATTCTCATAGTTTGTCACACCCACCCGGACATTCTCAGTGAGACCGAAGTAGAGGTTCTGGAACTCGGCTTTCCCAGCGAGCCCGATGATCGGCATGACAATGTCGTCGATCAGCGATCTCACGATCAGACTGAAAGCGCCGCCGATGATGATGCCGATGGCCATATCGAGGACACTGCCCCGTACCGCGAACTCCTTGAACTCTTTGATCAGACCCATGCTGCACCTCCCAAGGTCACGCCGCATGCGTGACGATCGGGAAAGTGTACCGGCACAAGATGAAAGCCGATTTCATGTTGAGGTCGTGATCAACGCTCGGCGCGGTTCCGAATGCGCACGCGTCCCTTGCCCTTGGTGACCTTGCCGATCACATGGACCTTCTCGCCGGCTTTCTCAAGCTTGCGTGTCACCCCATCAACGAAGGTCGGACGCACAATCAGGGTGTACCCGATGCCCATGTTGAAGACCACACGCATCTCGGCTTCATCGATGTTGCCGTGCTCTTGAAGGAACCTGAAGACCGGAGGCACTTCCCAGCTCGACTCATCGATGACGGCATCGACCCCGTCATGGAGGGACCGGTTGAGGTTCCCTTCCATCCCGCCCCCGGTGATGTGGGCCATACCAGAGATGACCTTCTTCACCTTGTACGCGCGCAGGAGCTTGACGATCGAGGACGCGTAGATCCGGGTGGGCTCAAGGAGCACCTCGCCGAGCGTACGATCGGTCTCAAGTTCCGGGTAGTTCTTGTTGAGCTTCAGCTTCCCATGCTTGAGGACCTTGCGGACGAGCGAATAGCCGTTCGAGTGCACACCCGAGCTCTCAAGCCCAAGAATGACATCGCCGGGCTCGACCCGGAGGGGGTTGGTCGCTTTCTTGAGTTCAACGACACCCACACTGAATCCCGCGAGATCGTAATCGTTGGGCTTGTACAGGTCGTTCATCTCAGCGGTCTCGCCACCGATCAGCGCACACCCGGCCTGTTTGCACCCATCGCTGATCCCCTTGACAATGTCGTACAGCACTTCCTGATTCACCGAGTTGACCGCGATGTAATCAAGGAAGAGCAGCGGCTCCGCGCCCTGCACGATCAGGTCATTGACATTCATCGCGACCAGATCGATCCCGACGGTGTCGTGCTTGTTCATCTCGATCGCGAGATGGACCTTGGTCCCGACGCCGTCGGCACACGCAACAAGTACTGGGTCCTTGTAGTTGTGCTTGAAGAGCTGTTCGTTGTAATCCAGACGCAGCAGCCCCGCGAACCCGCCCGGGTTGTCGATGACGCGTTGCCCGTGGGTTCTTCGGAGGAGTGATCCGATCGACCCGACGAACTTGTCGCCGGCCTCGATGCTCACGCCGGATTCGGCATAAGTCAGTCCCTTGGTCTTGCTCTTCGATCGCGTGCGGGTGCTGGGCATGCGTAGAGGATAGGTAGGTTGAAAACAGGGTGTACATCGGAATCCATACGGATCTCAAACTCAACATGAACTGGGGCGGTGGCTATAATCCTCAAATCCGAAACAATGGCTGAAGCAAGAGGCCGCGGAAGGAACACAACATGAGCGAAACCCAGCTTTTCACCTCCGAGTCTGTCTCAATGGGACACCCTGACAAAGTGGCCGATCAGATCTCGGATGCCATCCTTGATGCCATGCTCGCAAACGATCCACACTCACGCGTCGCGGTCGAAACCATGGTCTCCACCGGTATGGCCGTCATCGCGGGCGAGGTCACGACGCAGGGCTATGTCGACATCCCGGAGGTCGTCCGGGGTGTCATCCGGGACATCGGCTACACGGACGGCGAAATGCGATTCGACGCCGAATCGTGTGCCGTGCTTGTCTCGATCAATCAGCAATCCCCTGATATCGCGCAGGGCGTCAACAAGGAAGGCGCAGGCGATCAGGGCATGATGTTCGGGTTTGCTTGCAAAGAGACTGAAGAACTCATGCCGCTGCCGGTGATGCTCAGCCACAAGCTCGTGGCCCAGCAGGCACATGTACGCGAAAACGGCGCGATCCCAGGCCTTCGACCCGACGCAAAGAGCCAGGTCACCGTCGAATACGACGGACGCAAGCCCGTCCGCGTCGATACCGTCGTCATCTCCACCCAGCACGACAAGTCCTGGAACGACAAGCAGGATCAGCTCAAACGCGAAGTAATCGATCACATCATCAAGCCCGTCCTCGGCGAATGGTGGAACCCAGGCATCACCGTCCATGTGAACCCCACAGGACGCTTCGAGATCGGCGGACCCCACGGCGACGCAGGACTGACGGGCCGGAAAATCATCGTCGATACCTACGGCGGGCGTGGTCGTCACGGCGGCGGCGCATTCAGCGGCAAGGACCCCACCAAGGTCGACCGTTCCGCAGCCTACATGGCCCGCTACATCGCGAAGAACATCGTCGCTGCGGATCTCGCGGACGAGTGTGAGATCCAACTCTCCTACGCGATCGGCGTTGCCGAGCCAACGAGCGTATTCGTCGAGACCTTCGGGACTTCCAAGGTTGACGAAAACGCGATCGCGAAGGCCGTCCGTGAGGTCTTCCCACTCACACCCCGCGGCATCATCGAGACACTCGATCTCCGCAAGCCGATCTATCGACCCAGCGCCCGCCACGGTCACTTCGGGCGTCAGCCGCAGGAGAAGGACGGAATGAACTTCTTCCCATGGGAGAAGACAGACAAGGCAGACGCACTCCGCAAGGCATGCGAATCGGCACAGCCGGCCTCAGTCTGATCACCCGCGATAGAGCCCGTGATCAAGAATGTAATCTTGAACCCGATCGTCGAGACCGGCGATCGGGTTTTCTCTGCGCTGAGGATCCGCAAGGCACGAGCGAATATGAGTCGATGACGCATCGATCAATGGCACCTGAACGATCCGCCGTTCCCAGTGCTCAAGGTCAGTCTCATCCCACACCCCAATCGAGCGAAGCGAGTCAATCAACATCGAGGGAGCATCGTGGTCATCCCGCAACATCACGACAGCGTCGCGCCAGAACGATCGGTATCGGTGCCAGCGATGCATCGATAACGCCTGATCCGCACCGATGAGGAATCGGTCCGGTGCGTCCGGGCGTTGTGATCGAGCCGACGCCCATGTTACAGACCAATAACTCGGGGAAGCGGGATCCACGCCCGCTCGCTCGATCTCATCGGTCCAGATCCGAGCATTCGACGCAGAACGAATCGCAAGCTCAAGCATCCTCAGGCGATGCTGCCCACCAGTCGGGGCGGATTCCTTGTGCGGCGAGCGGGCAGCAGGGACATAGACGACGCGATCCAGATCCGCCCCTAGCGTGGCAAGGACCGCTTCCGGAAGCTTCACATGCCCGATGTGGGGGGGGTCGAACGATCCTCCAAAGAAAAGGATCCCCACAGATGCCCGGACAGGGCCAAGGTCTCGCAGAATGGTTTGAGAGGCGGGATCTGTCATCAGGAGCATTGTTCGCGAGCGAGAACGGCAGGGGTACTCCAGGTTCCGATAATCACGATTCATCCGGTCTGGAGCGTCTGTGCGTATGAGTCATCGTAAAGACACTGGGTAATTCTGGGTACGGTGGGGGCCAGCTGGAGGGATGCGATAAACCCATGACTCAGATCACCCGATCTACTCGATTGGAGGCTTGTGATGAACGCACCCGATCCCAACGCATTCAGTCTGGATATCAACGACCCCGAAGACGCGGAGTTAATCCAGTACTTCCTTACAGAGCTACCCGATCGCGTAGACACGATCCTCGCAGCCTTCACGAACGATGATTTCCGTGAACTCGAGCGGATCGCCCACCAACTCAAGGGTGCTGCCCCCGGCTTTGGGTTCCCCAGCATTGGAACAGAAGCCGCAAAGCTGGAGCAGCAACTGAAACTGACAAGCGATCCCAGTGAATCGGTGGAGACACTCAGGTCGCAAGTCGATCAACTCGTTTCTCTCTGCAACTCGTACATCAACCCGAGCTGATTTCAGATCTCGAACGACCTTGACCCAACGGAGCCAGGCGGATCGATTAAGCGAATGAGTGAAACCCAGCCCAACCCGTACACAGAAACATCACCAGTGGTGCTGTTGGTCGATGATTCGCAGTTTGTGCATCGTTTGCTCGAGGCGCGTCTGCGGAGTGAGTCGATCGTCCTTTCGAGCGCAGAAGATGGCAAAGCCGGACTCGAGATCGCTCAAAGAGACGAACCCTCCCTCATTCTGCTCGACCTGGATATGCCGGTCATGGACGGGTTCGAGACGCTCAGAGAACTCAAGGAAGATCCGAGAACACGCGACATCCCTGTCATCGTCCTCTCGGGCATGAACTCGTCGCAGGACAAGGTCGCGGCTTTCGACCTGGGCGCGATCGACTTCGTCACGAAACCATTCGAGCTCACCGAGCTGCGAGCACGCGTGCGATCATCCCTACGGATGTCCGAACTGCTGCGCATGCTCGCGCAGAAGGCCCATATCGACGGGCTTAGCGGTCTCTACAACCGCCAGTACTTCGACGAGAAGCTCAGCTCAGAGTTCAATCGCACACTCCGACACGGGCAGTCCCTCTCGATCGCGATGATCGATATCGATCATTTCAAATCCGTGAACGATACATACGGGCACCCAGCCGGAGATGCAGTAATCTCGGGTGTCGCGAACCTGATCATGCGTGAGACACGCTCGATCGATATCGCCTGCCGCTACGGCGGCGAAGAGTTCGCAATCATCATGCCCGAAACCGATCCGAATCAGGCCCAGCTCATGTGCGAACGCATCCGCCAGGGCTGCGAGCACCTCGCCTGGTCGCGTCATCCCGCACGCAACATCACGATCTCTGTGGGCGTCGCGGGGACCGGTAATACGGACACCGTGACCATCACCCCCGAGGGATGGGTCGAGATGGCGGATAAGAATCTGTATCACGCGAAACAATCAGGACGGAACCGTGTTGTCACCACCGGGCTCGATGGGACGCATATCTCGCTCGCCCAGGCGGGGTGATTCAGGTACCATGCACGGCTAGACTCGGGTATGAGTCGTCCAGAGCACCATCACGACAAGCGATTAGAGAAACTCGAACTCTCCACGGGTTATACCGAGCGACACATCGAAGTGCTCTCGGCAGAGATCGCCCAACTCAATAAGACCATGACCAGCATGGCCCGCAGGATAGAGCACCTGGAATCTCGTCTGATGGAAATCAACGACAAGGTGGGGGAAGCCCCCCCCATGGTGCCGCCTCCACACAGTGCAGGCCCCGATGTCCCACGCGAACCGCTCTAATTCGTTGGGCTTTCACCAGTTATCGGTGTACAGTTGGATATGCAAATGAACAAATCCATGCGGCAAATCATGATGATCTCGATGGGCGCGGCACTCTTGGCATTCAACGCCGGATGCCAGCTGCAACAGCGCCGGGTCGATGTCAAACAGCCCAGCGGGGCCGATCAGTCTCTTGAAAACCGGTTCGGGCTGACAGCCGATGCACAGGATCCAACCGAGAGAGATAAAGAACTCGGCTACGGCATGTGGAAGGCGAAACCTGAGCCAGAGGGAACCGCGGCTCCGTCCGACCCATCCCGACGCGGATCAAACTGGGGAACCGTAGACAACTGATCCTGCCTCGCAGAAGCGGGAAAAACCCGCTATCATCTATCTATTCCAGATGATCAGGCAATGACAGGAGGTCAGATGTCCACCCTCGAACAGCGTTACACGGAAGTCAAGCAGCGCGTTGCGGATGCCGCAGGTCGCTCAGGCAGGACCCCGGGTTCGGTCTATCTCATCGCCGTCACCAAGTTCGCAGAGCCCGAAGATATTCGAGAGCTCGTTGAGCTCGGGCACCGGGATTTCGGCGAAAACAAGGTTCAGCAGCTTTCCCAGAGGGCAGGCGTCATCAATGAATGGTTCGAACGCATGCGATTGCACCCCAGGGTCGCGGGCGAGCACACCGGGTTCGATCCATCCGAACCCGTCCGTTGGCACATGATCGGGCATCTCCAGCGAAACAAGGTCCGCAAGATCGGTGATGTCGTTCGTCTGGTTCATTCCGTTGACTCGCTACGACTCGCCGAAGAAATCCAGCAGGTAGCAAACAAGCTCGACCGTCAGATTGATGTCCTGCTCCAAGTAAATGTCTCGGGGGAAGAATCCAAGTTCGGCGTCCCCATCGCAGCAGCGGGGGCCATCGCTGAGCAGATCGACACCATGATCAATGTCCGTGTTCGCGGCCTCATGACCATGGCGCCAATCTGCGACGACCCCGAGGAAGCCCGCCCACATTTCACGAGATGTCGTGAACTCTTCGATGACATCCGCCGTGTCGGCATCGGCGAGGGGCATTTCGACCTGCTCTCCATGGGCATGAGCGGCGATTATGAAGTCGCGATCGAAGAAGGATCAAACATCGTACGGGTTGGGTCCGCGATCTTTGGTCAGCCGAACGCAGAGCACGCAGGTACCGAGTCGGCATTAAGCAACGCCGACTGACCGGTTTAGAGCTCACGCTCTATCAGTGTTCAATTTCAACTCAGGCGAGCAGGACTGGCGATGTCGATCGGATGATCGTGCTCAAACGACCGTTGCTCGAGCGGGTCGCGTTCATCTGCGCTTGCAGATTCTGCCCAGGGCACGCCGTGGGACGCAGCTCACGATGGGTATAGACGCGGCTGATCGGAACCCCGAACCGCTGCATGCCATATGAGAGCAGCTGATCAAGCGATCTGAGTGACGCGGAAGTCGGGCGAATCTGCTCGTAGTTTCCAAAGACCACAATCCCGAGATTGCTCGGATTGTTGTCCTTCACATGGGCACCCTGCAACTCAAGCGGTCGTGCCTGCCAGACGCGTCCGCTCGGGTCGATCGCGAAGTGATAGCCAATGTCCGCCCAGCCATTATTCAGATGACCCTTGCGAATGAGCTGCAGCCGACGCAGAGAATCGGCATACGCACCGCTGGGAACCGGCATGATCGCGTCATGATGCACGGTGATCCGGTTGATACCCGTCATCGGGTCCGCGAGCCAACGCTTGGGGCCCGAACTGGTCCACTTGGCCCGTGGGATCACAAACGACGGAATCGCCGAGAGCGAATCGTTCGAGCTGACGCTGTGCGTGGTCGAAGGACGAGTTTGGATCGGGCTGGGGGTCGAAGAGTGGACGATCGGGTCCTCAGGGATCGGATCGCCGAGCGAGCCGCCCTTGGATTGAACTCGTTTCTGCGCACTGGAACTGCAGCCGATAAGCGAGCCGGCGATGCTCAAAGCAAGGCCTGTCTTCGCCACGGACGAAAGCGCAGAGCGTCGGGTAACGCTCGGCGTCTGGTGCGTCAGGTCAGGATCCGATTGAGGAGTTGGCTGTGTCACACAAAGTCCTTCGGCATTTCCCCATGCTTCGGTGCAATCCTACCACGCGAAGCGATCAACTTGGCAGAAGATCAGTGCCAAACTGAAGGGGATTTCGCAATCCACTTAGGTAATTTGGCACGATTTGCGCTGTACACCGGCACGGACACACGAAAACAGCGTATCTGTTTCGCTTTCAGGATAAACAAGGGTTAAAGTTCGAAAAGCATACGGCGTAAAGGCAAAGGTTGCCAGGGGACTCAATCGCCGTGTGTCGAACTTCGAGAGGAAACACACATGCTTTTCATGCAAGAGGAAGCGGCCACTGAGGTCGCGAACGGTGCCGAAACCGCGGCTGAACCCGCGAACGAACTCGTCAGCGGAGGCACTGAAGCCGCGAGCCGCCTGATGGAAGGCGACTTCAGCAGCGACACATGGATCCTGCTTTGGGATTCCGTCGGCTGGCCGATCACCAAGGCCGTCATTCTTATTATCCTCGTCCTGCTCGTCGCGGGCTGGGTCAGCAAAATCACCGGCAAGGCCGTACGCAAGGCCAAGGTCGAGGAAACCCTCGCACGATTCCTTTCCAACCTCGCACGCTACATCGTCCTCATCGCAGGTGGTGTCGCGATCCTCGGCGTCTTCGGGATCCCGACAGCAAGCTTCGCAGCACTGATCGCTGCGGTCGGCTTCGCCATCGGTATGGCCATGTCCGGCATGCTCGGCAACATCGCCTCCGGCGTGATGCTCCTGCTCTTCCGTCCGTTCAAGGTCGGCGATGTCGTCAGCGCAGGCGGCACCACGGGCAAGATCTTCGAGATCGGCCTCTTCACCACAATCTTCGATACACCGGATAACCGACGCATCATCGTGCCCAATAACGAGATCTTCGGCGGCACCATCGAGAATATCTCGCACCACGCCACCCGACGCGTCTCGGTCGATGTCGGCACCGACTACGGCGCAGACATCGACAAGGCACGCGAGGTCATGCTCGCAGCCGCATCGGGCACCGAGAATGTCCTCACCGACCCCGGCCCCGCGGTCGTCCTCACCGGCCTCGGTGGCTCGTCCATCGACTGGTCCGTGCGTGTCTGGGTCAACGCCGCAGACTACTGGGCGGTCATGGACCAGCTCACCCGCAATGTGAAGGTTGCGTTGGACCAAGCCGAGATCGGCATCCCATTCCCGCAGATGGATGTCCACATCGATGGCAAGGTCGCGCAGAGCTGAGCCCATTTGATCATGTTCATCAAACCCACGCCCGGCGTGGGTTTTTTCATGCGCTCTACTCGCTGCCCTTGCGGACCCGCTCGAGCCACTTGGCCCAGATGCTCAGGACGAGCAGCATGTAGAGTCGTTGCGAATGATCCCGCCCGTGCCACGGGTTGACTGACTTTTCCCCGGCCGCATCGTGCTCTTTGAGCATCTGCTCCACGAACTCCATATTCAGCTCCACCCCGGTCTCAGCCAGCCCCGGGAACGGGTCGGGTGAGTGGAGGTGGTCATACAGCAGCTGCCGCATCCCGCCGTAGTCCGTGCGGAACCACTCGCCGATGGGGATCGCGAAGCCCTGCTTGGGCCGATCGACGATGTGGTCGGGGAGGTACTTGCGGGCGACCTGTTTGAGCAGGCCCTTACGCTCGCCGTTGGGCATGAGGATATCCAGCGGCGTGCTAAGTGCGGCCTCGACCAGATCCTTCGCGAGGAACGGTGCACGCACCTCAAGCCCGACGGCCATTGAGGCTGTGTCGGTCTTGCGGAGGAGGTCCTCGGGGAGATAGTGCGTAAAGTCTTCACGCAATGGGTCATCGACTTTGTAGAAGCGACCAAATCCGGTTTGCTCACCTTCGATGCTAGTGATGAGCTTTCGCAGATCGGGGGTGGGAAAGATCGCGAGCAACTCGCGATAGCCACCGAACCGGGCAGCAGTCGCAAGACGGGCGAGGTAGGACGATCGGTTTCCGGGCCGTCGCTGATTGAGCTGGGAGGATGGAATGAGTTTGAGCAGCCGATGCCATTTATTGAGCATTGGGGCGATGGTGTGTCTGCGGTACCCACCAAATAGCTCGTCTCCGCCGTCACCGCTCAGTACGACCTTGACATGCTCAGTGGCAGCTTTCGAGACCCAGTAAGTGGGTAGCAGCGAGCTATCGCCGAAGGGAAGACCGACTTGCTCAATGAGCATCTGCATGTCTTCTGCCGGGTGTGGGTCGCAGTCAAGGATGTGGTGCTCAATCCCGATATGCTCTGCGGTTTCGGCAGCGGCTTGCGATTCATCAAATCGAGCATCGGGCATGCGGACAGTGAAGGCTTTGATATCGGGACGGAGTTTGTGTGTGATGGCGGCGATCAGTGCTGAATCGATCCCGCCGGAGAGGAAGACGCCGAGGGGAACATCAGCTTCGAGTCGTGAGGAAATTGCTCTCTCGATCAAATCAACAGTGCGTTCGGGGGATCGCAAATCCCTTCCACCAGACTGATCTCTTTCGCGAAGGCGATGGCGAAGTCTGGCAGATCGCATCAGTGATTTGGCATATTTCGGATCTCTTGGTTCGGCGCCTTGCCGAGGGAGTTCTGGGCAGATACACCACTCTCGAGGATCAACGCCGAATGCTGGTAACGGTGGAATGAACTCAGTTCCATTTTGGATCCAACCTTCGAAGCCTGGAAGGTAGATTTCTGTGTGCCCATGTTCGGCAAGCGACGGAATGCAGGAAACGAGTATTCGAGCATTGCTTGGCAAAGCGCCGTGATAAAGCGGTTTTTCACCTGCGAGATCACGTCCCCAACCAAGCTGTCCCGTTGTGCGATCCCATGATATTGCAGCGTACATGCCATCGAGTTCATCGATCTGGCGCAGTCCCCACGCCCGCCACCCATGCACCAAAACCTCCGTATCCGAGTGATCCGTCTCGAACACATACCCCTGCCCCTCAAGCTCCTTCCGCAGCTCACGGTGGTTGTAGATACACCCGTTAAACACCACCGCCACCAGCGGCTTCTCCGGCTCAACCTCACTCGCGATGATCGGTATCTCGCCCGGCTGGTAGGTCAGGTCTGCCCGCAGTCGCTCGCCGTCGTGCACCATCGGCTGGTGCCCGCCGGCGTGGTCGATGATGCTCAATCGTCGGTGCACGAGCGCGACATCGACGATGGTGCCGTCTTCGCGGGTCGCGCGATCGCGGAGCCGTCCCTGCCCGTCGGGGCCTCGGTGTTTGATGGATTCGTCGAGGATGTCCAGCCACTGCTCAGGGATCGCCTCAAGTGGCGGCGGTGGGGGCCCGTCCTTCGGGTCGTGGATCTTGATAACACCCGCGATGCCGCACATCAGGGAGCAACCTCGTCCGTCTTCGTCGGCTTGGGTGTTGGCTTGGGCTCGGTGGGCTCCTGAGCCCTCGCCTCAGATTCAGCTTCGGCGCTCAGATTACGCCCGATCTGGATGTCATCATCGATCACAAAGTCCACGGTGTCCTTAAAGGTCCCAGAACGAATCCCCCAAATCGTGTGGATGATCCGTGTAGTGATGATCGCCGCAACAAACGCGATGACGAACGCCCAGGAGTGTGTGATGTTCGCGAACCGCTGCAACGCCCACATCCCCCCCGGGCCAATCAGGATGAAGATCGGGACGAGCGCCATGCGTTCCGCCTGGATCCGCGTCGCGTCGTGCACAAACCGGCGGCTCTTGGGGCGGTCGTCGTGCTTGGGAAGATGCCCCTGCGGGTTCCAATGATTCGCGATCCAATGCAGCGCGTAATACACCATCACATCAAAGATCGTGTCCACAATGTACGCGATCGCAGCGATGATGAGCTTGTGCTCAGGCCCGATCCAATCCCCAATAAACTTCACCGGGAACTTCGCAAGCGCGATCGCGAGGAAACCGGCGGCAAGGATATTGATGTTGATATTGACGACCCGCTTGCGTTGGTAGAACTTGAATACGCGTCGGGGCATGGGCCGTCCTCTGTTTTCGTGATTAGTAGGATCGGCGGATGACCGCGTCGGCCATGAGTTCCAGCATCCGCCGCCCGGGAGAATCAGGAAGCTCGATCAACGCCCCCCTCGCCTTCTCAACATACGAAGCCGCGAGCGACTGGGTCGCCTCGATCGAGTCAGTAGCTCGGATCGCGTCGATCAACTCGGGCACACCGGATCGATCACGGTTCTCCGCCAGCCGAATGAGCTCAAGCGTACCCAGCGTCTGCTCGTCGCCCGCATGAGCGAGGTGGTGGATGAGCGGATAGGTCAGCTTGCCCTTCTCAAGATCCTTGCCCACGGACTTACCGACCTGCTCTTCGGACCCCATGAGATCAAGCACATCGTCCTGAATCTGAAACGCGATCCCCATCGCCTTGCCATAACGCAGCAACGCTTGGACAACCGGATGCTCGCGCTGATCAAACCCAAGCGTGCACAGCGCCCCCAGCTCGCACGCCGCGCCGATAAGTGCCGCGGTCTTCCGATCAAGAATTTCAAGATAGGTCGCCTCGTCGAGCGAGTGGTTGTTGCGATGATGTAGTTGCAACAACTCGCCCGTGCACATCACCGCCGACGCGTTGCCGACGATCCGCGAAGGAACGGGCGAGTCGAGCGACGAGCAAAGCTCGTACGCCGAAGCAATCAGGTAGTCCCCAAGGATCACCGAAGTCTCGTTCCCGTGGAGCATATTGAGCGTCTGCCCGCGTCGGCGGATCTCTGCCTCGTCGAGGACATCGTCGTGCACGAGGGTAGCCATATGGACCATCTCGCATACCGCCCCGCACACCTGGTGCGCACGCGAGCAGATCGAGCCGTCGTCCCCGGTTTCGATCAACGCATTATGCTCGGCGTTGCTCGCGATCCCGCAAAGCAGCACGAGCGTCGGGCGGAGCATCTTCCCGCGATAACGCTCAACATATCGACACATCTCATCGACCGGCGGAAGATCGGAGACGAGCTGTGCCTCAAATATCTCGATCACACCGGGGAACGCATTCGCGATGACCCCCTGGACGCCTTCGAGTTCGGACGGGATATCGAGCACACCTTGCAAGTGAAACACCACCTCAGTCGTAGGCCACGATGTAGTTGATAAACGCGGGGTCGGCTTCGCCCTCAAGCGTTCGTTCGTACTCGCCGCTGCCCTCGCCCTCATCGTCCTCGCCCTCCCAGTAGACATGGACCTCCGAGAAGCCTGCCTCCGAGAGAAGCTCACGAATCTCCACAAGCGACCAAAGCCGCCAGTGGTAGACAAACGCATCATTCATACGAGTTTTATCTGGGAACTTGAAGTGGATACGGCACTCCATGTCATTCGTGATCGGGTTGTAGCTCTTCTGCTCCCAGACATAGGTGAACTTCCGACCCGGACCATCATCGATCTTCTTGGATTCCCTCGTCTCCGTCATCGCCTCGGACCCACCGTAGTGGTCGAGGAAGAAGACCCCGTCCTCTCCGAGACTCGCACGAACCGCCTTGAAGTAGTTGCAAAGCTCCTCGCGCGTCTTGAAGAGCCAGTAGCTGAAGTTCATCGCGAGAACGATGTCCATACCCGTCGCATCACCCGGCTCAAGCACATTGCGATTCAGCAGGCTGATCCGAGATTGTGCGTCCTCATCCAGCTCCAACACATGGGTCTGCAGGCCCCAATCGATCGTGGGCTGATCGATATCGAGCCCGATCGCCCGGTTCGACGCCCGTCGCCGGACCCACTCCGCGCTCGTGTTGCCTGTGCCACAAAAATCTTCACGGAGCGTAACCGCATCACGCCCTCGGATCTCCTGAAAGGTTTCATCGACGAAGTCAATCTCCGCTTCCACATTCTGGACGGAGAGCTGATACAACTCGTGCTTATTCGCAGTCGCGGCCGTGAACGCCCCCGTCTTGGCCGCCCGCTTGGCAGCCTTCTCTTCGAGCTTCTTGCTGCGTCCGGACTTATGGGACATGGTCTGCGTACTCATGGGTTAAAGATCCATTTCCTGATGTGTTGAGGGACGCCCGTCCCCCGGTCCTTCACCGTGAACTCAATAATAGTGCATCCGGAGGATGCAATCCGTTTCAGGGCGTGATGAACTCGGTTCCAAGTGGCTTCGATGCATACACTCGGATTCTCAATAGAGGAGTTGCAACGATGCGTTTGACCATGGTAGGAACTGGGTATGTCGGGCTTGTCACCGGCGTCTGTCTCGCAAACTCGGGCAACGATGTCATCTGTCTGGATGTCAGCCCCGACAAGATCGAAAAACTCGAAAATGACATATGCCCGATCTATGAGCCGGGGCTCACAGAACTGATGGTCAAAAACCGCAAGGCGGGGAGACTGACCTACACCCTCGACAAAGAGAAGGCATATCAAGCCGCTGACATGATCTTCATCTGTGTCGGCACCCCATCAGACGACAAGGGCCACACCGACATGACCTATGTCGACGGGGCCGCCGACGACATCGGCCATGCGATCAAGCAACTCGGCCCGGGCCAGAAGCCGAAGGTTGTCGTCGTGAAATCCACCGTCCCAGTCGGCACCACTTTCCGCGTCCGAGATCGAATACGCGAAATCGTCGGCGATGACATCACCTTCTATGTCGCAGACAACCCCGAGTTCCTCAAAGAAGGCGATGCGGTCAACGACTTCAACAAGCCAGATCGCGTCGTCGTCGGCGTCGAGAACGACACCGTCGGCGAGATGTTCCGAGACCTCTACGACCCCTTCGTTCGCAACGGACACCCAATCTTCGTCATGGATGTCCTCTCCGCAGAAATGGTCAAATACGCCTCCAACAACTTCCTGGCCACCAAAATTTCCTTCATCAACGAGATGGCCAACCTCTGCGAGGCCTACGGCGCCAACATCAACCGAGTCCGCGAGGGCATGTGCTCAGACTCACGCATCGGGCACGCGTTCCTGCACCCGGGCCTCGGATACGGCGGCTCCTGCTTCCCAAAGGACACGCTCGCATGCATCATGATGGGCGACAAGGCAGGCGTCACCATGCAGGTCTCCAACGCGGTCCACGGCACAAACGAACGCCAGCGCAACCTGTTCTTCAACAAGATCACCTCGCACTTCGGCGGTGAATCCGGGCTCCAGGGCAAGAAGCTCGCCTTCTGGGGGCTCGCATTCAAGCCCCGTACAGACGACATCCGCAAGGCGCCAGCGCTCACGCTCATCCGCAAGGCCCTCGGCTGCGGAGCAAGCTGCACCGGCTTCGACCCCGTCGCAGCGGAGAATATCGCCAATGAAATGGGCTCCACCGTCGAACTCATCAACGACATGTACGAGTGCGCAAAGGACGCCGACGCGCTCGTCATCTCCACCGACTGGGCAGAGTTCAAATCACCAAACTTCGAGAAGCTCGCCGAGGTCATGAAGGGCAAGGTCATCTTCGACGGCCGCAACCTCTACCGCCGCCAGCACCTCGGCCAACTCGGATTCCACTATTACTCCGTTGGCCGGGCACCGGTGAAACCCGCCTGATCAGTTCTCGTATACCATGGGGTCATGCCGATTCCAAAGGACGACCGCGATCGACCATGCGCCGTCGCGAGACTGACCAGTCGTCAACTCGCGTGGCGATCCATCGGCATCAAGTCCCTGACCAAGGACGAGCTCGTCAAGCAGGAACAACAGGTCACCCTCAACACCGAAATCGGCATCGCGCTGCTCGGTGGCGTGCTCGGCTGGATCCTGTGGACCGCCGTAATCATGCCATTCACCAGTCTGCAGAACACGCTGCTGGGGCATCTCCTGATCCCGTTCGTGTTCTCGATCGTCATCTCAACGCTCATCTGGTTCATCACCCTCACCTGGGTACGACAACGCAAGTTCTCAAAGATTGCAGGAATCCACCTCAAGCACGGACACTGCGCAGGTTGTGGCTACGAGCTCAGGGATCTACCCACCGAAAACGACGGCTGCGTCGTCTGCCCCGAATGCAACGCCGCTTGGAACGCAGATCGCATAGGTGCCGAGCATGCATGATCCACACCGAGTCATCCAACACGATTGGATCGATGCCATTTCGAACATCGATGATGCATCGATCGACCTGATCTATGTCGATCCACCGTTCAACACCGGCAAGACCCAGTCCGCAATTGCCGGCGAATACGATGACGCCTGGGCGACAACGGAAGAATGGCTCGGCTGGTTTCGTCCCAGATTCGAACGCACACTACCCAAGCTCAAGCCCACCGCATCGCTGCTCATCCACACCGATTGGCGAACAACCCACCATGTCCGGCTGCTCCTCGATGAACTCCTCGGCGAGGACCGCTTCGTCAACCACCTCATCTGGAAGTATGGCCTCGGCGGTTCCTCCCCGCGCCGCTTCGCACGCAAGCACGACGACATCCTGTTCTACTGCATCGACCCGGACACATACCACTTCGAAGCGCCAATGGTCCCCGCAACAAGCAACCGCATGAAGGGACAGATGAAGAAGGCCACCGATGTCCTCGACATCCCGACCCTCAACAACATGGCGTCCGAACGCGTCGGCTACCCCACCCAGAAACCCCTCGCCCTGCTCCAACTCCTGATCGGCGCTTGCTGCCCGCCGGGCGGCACCGTGCTCGATCCATGCTGCGGATCAGGAACGACCCTCGTCGCGGCCAAGAATCTGAACCGATACGCAATCGGTTTCGATCAGAACCCCGACGCCTGCGAGATCACGATGGACCGACTCAAAAAGACACCGGCCCCGCACGACGCATAGGTCGGCGGGGCCAGTGTGAGAGGGGGCAAGTTGTGGTATCAGAGCCGCCGTTTAGCGACGACGCCGAGCCGCGGCCAGACCACCCAGGCCGAGAAGTGCCAGAGCACCGGGGGCAGGCGTGATCGCGACATTGTCGAGATCAAAGTCAACAACCAGCGGCGTGGTCAGCCCGTCAGGACGATCCGCGGAGACCTGGATGTTGCCAACGCTCTGCATGATCGCGTTAAACGCTTCAGGAGTCGGCGCACCCTCGATTGTGAGGAGCGGGTTGAAGAAGCTCAGATCGAACGAGAGGGTGACCCACTCGCCCGAAGCGACCGGGCCGTCAAGCTCAACAGCGAACGCGGGGAAGTTGTTCGAACTCGCAACACGCAACGCGATCCCCAGATCCTGACCCGCGTTGTGGCGGAAATCAAAGCTGATACGATCGATGCCGCTCGCGAGGTAGTCGCCGACGAACGCATCACCCGACGCGTCGAAGTCATCCTGCCCACGGAAGATCGTCAGCCCGAAAGGGCCAGCGCTGTTCAGATCCGCGGTCGAGGTAATGAAGGCGCTGCCGTCGAGTGCGCCCGTTGCGTTGTAGGTGGGTGCGCTGAAGCTGCCCTGCAGCCACCCGTTGGCGCCGGTTTCGAAGGTCTCGGTGAAGGAGGAAACGCCTGCGTTAGCGATCCCTGCGGTCAGTGCGATCGCGGTGATGGTGCGGATGCTCATCTCGATACTCTCCTCAGAGTGAGTGGTGGGGTTTGTCTGTTCAGCCGGCGCTGTAAGCCGAAAGGAACGCGGAAACATCAAAGAAGTTCAGGGTGCAGTCGCCGTTCAGATCAGCGCTGATATCACCAGCGTTGAACGCGGTCAGAAACTCGGATACATCGAAAAAGTTAAACTCGCCGTCGGAGTTGAAGTCGCCCGGGTTCCCGACACGAACGGTGAGTTCCAGTCGTGGGGCAAACCCGAAGAGCGACGCGATCGGGTTTTCCTTCGTGTACCAGAACGGGTAGGTGACATCGCCGGTCCCTCCGCCGTCGCCGCCGTTCGCAGCATGCAACGAAGTGATCGCGAACCGGACCTCGCCCAGCGAGAGCCCCTCCGCGAGGTAGTTGCGGATGCCAGGCTGGCACAAATCAACATCAAAGCTGAAGTCCGTGTCCACGGGGACGAACTCGCCCGGAAGGACCGCGTCGGTGTGCGCGATCGCCATCGGGGTCGCATCAAACTCTTCCTTGAGGTTGTTGGAGATGTTGACCGGCTCACTGCCCTCGAAGGGGAAATAGGCCGCGTACGCGTAACGCGAACCCTGCGTCGGATCAACCTCCGCGATGCCGCCAAACGCCGAGTACTCGCCCCAGTTCGTCTGATCGAACCCTTCCTGATACCCGATCGCCCACAGGTGCACCGGGCGCCCGTCGTCCGTGTCGAGCGAATCGTCAAGGAACAGGTAGGTGTCATGCGTGTCGTAGGTCGGGTCGTACCGGAACTCATCGCCGTTGGAGTTCGTGATAATCACGCGAGCGCTGAGGACCTGATACTCCGATGCGTCGAGCCCATCCGCGATATCCGCGAGCGTCTCGAACCCAACGACGAACTGCGCGTCGTGATCATCAAACCCGTCGAGCTCAATCGCACCGAAGGTCGACGCAGACAGACGCGTGCCCGGCGAGCCGTTGAACGGGTAGTTCCAGCGATCAAGCGAGGGTGCGTCATACTCAACCGTAATCGTTTCCGATTGAGCCATAACACAACCAGCGAGCACAGCGATGGCAAGTGAGGCAGAAGTTGCGCGATTCATATTCTCGATCTCCCATGGTGGAGCAGGGTGGATAAATTCAGCCGGACCTTGTTGAGATTCAGTCGCAGCAGGAAAACAATACCCCATCGATTCGATGAGATCGAGTCTCAGTTGCAGACATTTTTAGTTCTGCAAGATAGAATCTCATTCAGCGGGATTTCAGAGCCCCAAGACCGAGGCCCAGCATGACGCACCACCCAAACCAGAACAGGACAAGGTCGTCCGCATTCACGCTCATCGAACTGCTCGTCGTCATCGCGATCATCGCGCTGCTCGTAGGCATCCTGCTCCCCGCACTCGGCAAGGCCAAGACCACCGCCGCCGCCGTCAAAGAGCAGTCAGGTATGCGACAGGCCATGCTCGCCTACACCATGTACAGCGATGATAATCGCGGCAATCTCCTCATCGGATTTCCGGATCAGCAGCTTTGGAACCGCATGGTCCAGCGCGGCGATGAGCCAACTGATTTCAACGGCGAAACACTCGGCCGAACCATCGGCTCTCGCTACCCCTGGCGACTCATCTCCTACTTCGATGGTAACTTCGAGGGCCTCTATCAGGATCAGCGAGTCGTCGAACAGCTCTCCGAAGGTGTCAACGCCCCGGTCGCCTCTGGCGCCAACGAGGCCATGAAGTATGTCATTAGCCTCTACCCATCCTTCGGGCTCAACTCCTACTTCATGGGCGGCGGCGCACCCGGCGATTCCATCCCATTCTCCGAGAGCGGGCTGCGACTCTTTGGCCAGTACTACGCCACCAAGTTCTACGCCATTAACCGCCCCAGCAATCAAATGGTCTTTTCCAGCGCACGCGACAGGGCCGAGCCCAGCATCCTCCCCGGCTACGGCACCGTTCAAGGCTCGTTCATCATCAAGCCGCCATACCTCTACTCCACCTCCGGCCGTCAGTGGTCCAACAGCTACGACGATTACGCCGAGACCCCTGACCAGAACTCCGGTCGCATCAGTTTGCGATACAACGGCAAAGGCATCGCCGGGATGCTCGACGGGCACGCGGAACAGTGGGGATGGGACGAGTTCAACGACATGCGGCGTTGGTCCGACAAGGCCACTGACCCAGAGTGGCAGCTGGAACCCAACCTGCCCTGACCAGATCGCCGACCTATCCTCTAGGTCTATGAGCGAGAACACCAAAACCGCACAGATCCCCGACCTCGTCGCCGAACTCGAGTGGCGCGGTCTCGTCAAGGACGCCACCGACAAGGAAGCACTGCGCGACCACCTTGCCGATCCAAAGGGCACCCCCCGCAAGGTCTACTGCGGCTTCGATCCCACCGCCGACTCGCTCACCATCGGCAACCTCGTCCCCATCATGATGCTCGCCCATGTCAAACGCGCCGGCCACACTCCCGTCGTCGTCATGGGCGGCGGCACCGGCCTCATCGGCGACCCCTCAGGCAAGTCCGCCGAGCGACAGATGATGACCACCGAAACCGTCGAGCATCATGTCAACTGCCAACGCCCCATCTTCGAGAATGTCCTCGGCCAGATCGAAGGCCCCGAACACCTCATCAAAAACAACCTCGATTGGCTCGGCGGCATCTCCTACATCGAAGCCCTCCGCGACATCGGCAAGCACTTCTCCGTCAACATGATGATGCAGAAGGAGTCCGTCAAGGAACGCCTCAACAACCGCGAACAGGGCATCTCCTACACCGAGTTCTCCTACATGATTCTCCAGGCCTACGACTTCGCCTACCTCTACGAGAACGATGGAATCACCGTCCAGTTCGGCGGAAGCGATCAGTACGGGAACATCGTTGCAGGTGGGGATCTTATTCGCAGAAAGAGAGCTCACCTTGTAGCAGTTGCTCAAGAGCTAGTACTCTTGCTGGCAAAAGGGTTTGGGATGCCTGAGGCTCATGATTTTAAATTGGAGCAGTCAGTAGCAATAGCGATTAAAGATCTTCTTTACCCTGTTCAGCACGACTCTCAGCTACTTCAATCAGTCACGGGTGTACTTGAATACACGGTACAGATCAGAGACATACTTAAAAAGAAGGGCAAAGACTACCACGACCTTGTTGCCCATATGAACGGTTTGATTCATGGCATGTCGTGGGCGGCGCAAGGTGAAACCTTCGGCCTCACCGCCCCCCTCGTCCAAAAAGCCGACGGCGGCAAGTTCGGCAAAACTGAATCCGGCGCCATCTGGCTCACCGCCGCGCGCACCTCGCCCTTCGCCTACTACCAGTTCTGGCTCAACGCCACTGACGAGGACGCCAAGAACTGGATCAAGGTCTTCACCTTCCTCCCCCAAGCCGAGATCGAATCACTCATCGCCCGCCACGACGAGAACCCGGGCAAGCGTGAACTCCAACGCACCCTCGCCCAGCACGCCACCCAGATCCTCCACGGCACAGACGCCATGGAAAACGCCGAAGCCGCCGGCAAGGCGCTCTTCTCGGGCGAAGTGGGGACCCTCGATCAGGAAACCCTCGTCGAGGTCTTCGCGAGTGTCCCAACCACCGAGCACGCCAAGAGCGACCTCGATGGCGATGGTGCCGACCCCGTCGACCTGCTCATCGCCTGCGACCTCGCCTCCTCCAAACGCGAGGCCCGCGAGTTCCTCTCCGGCAACTCCGTCTCCATCAACGGCCAGAAGATCGACGCCGACACCCGCATCAACGCGTCGCACCTGCTCCACGGCTCATTCATCGCCATCCGCCGAGGCAAAAAAAAGTGGCACATGACCAAATGGTCATGAGCCCCAACGAGCCGCGACCGTGAGGGAGCGGTAGCCCTCGTTCAAGAAGAAACCGCTCCCTCACGGTCGCGGCTCGTATTGCTGATTCTAATTCACATCGACAGCATCAACTGCTCGACATCATGCGGCGACTCCCCCTGGCCCGTCCGCGTGCTCAACAGCGCCGCGTGCGTCATTGACAGCACGCTCGAATAATCAATCGGTGGACGCGACGGCGCGACCCCCGCGCACAGCTCCGCAAGACCAGACTCCAGCGCACCCGCGTCCGTATTGAGTTCCGCGTTTGGCGACTCATGCGAATCCACCTGGTTGCCCGTCGGGTTGAGCCAGCGGAAACCGTGCTGATCGAGCGATATATGACCCTCGGCGCTCGCAAGCGTCATCTCAACTTCGCTCATGTGGAACTGATCCGAAAGATATACCGAGGCACAACGCCCGTCCGAAAAACGCAGGTTCATCGTGATCTCGCCGTGCAGGTTCCGCAGGGTCTCGCCGGGCAACGGGTGCATCCCGCGACCAGCCCGCGGCGACACATACGCTGCCTCAATCACACTCGGAACCCCGATCAGCCAACGCGTCAAGTCCAGCATGTTAAACAAACGAGCACCGAGCGATCCCAGATCCGACGGCCCCGTAAAACGAAGCATCGCCGAACGAACAGGCGCATAAGTTTCCAGCACGCTCGTGAGTTCCGCAACGATCGGGCGATAGCGAATCAACGGAACAAAGCTGGCAAAGGACCCGAGCACGCCCTGATGCAGCACCTCCGCAAAGTTCGTCCCCGCGATCCCCGAAGCCGTCGCAGGGATCGGATCGAGTGTCGCAACGCACACATTGCGTGCGTGCGCCGCCCGCAGTGCATCCAGATCCGCGTCATTGGGCTCCTCGCCAAAGGCACCCGCGCCCCCCAGCAGGATCATGTCCGTATCCAGCGTCGTCAGCGCCTGCCGAAGATCGTCCACAGGATCACACCCGATCTCGGTCGCGACCTGCCCGGTGCGCGCGGAATCCGGGCACCCGGCACCGATCAACTCGATACCCGCCCCGCCAAGAACTCCAGCAAGCGAAGACGCTTGATCGGGGTTCGTCCATAAAACACATCTCGGCTGCGTCATACGCACGCATTCTATGGGATCTCAACGGATTCTGCTTGATCGATCCCGACGAAGATGCCGAGCGTACTATTCAAGCAAGACGCAGCAAGGCGGCTGCTCATGAGCAAAGAGCTCATGGGAGGAAAGTCCGAGCACGAAAGGACACGATGGTGGGTAACGCCCACCCGCCCCAACACACCGAAAGGTCCGGCTGGGGGCGAGGGACAGTGCCACAGAGAACAAACCGCCGATGGCCCGGCTCGCCGGGCACAGGTAAGGGTGAAAAGGTGCGGTAAGAGCGCACCGCCCGTTTGGCGACAAACGGGGCACGGTAAACCCCATCGCGTGCAAGCCCAAGCAGAGCTCGTGCGGTCCGCACAATGAGCTCGGGTCGGGTGCTGGGAGCATTCGCTCCTCACCGTGTTGGCAACAACGCGGGCAGAGAAATAGCCGCCCAAGGGCGAAGGTCCGATCGCGAGCCCCCGTCAATGGAGCTGATCGGAAACCACGACCTGGACAGAACTCGGCTTAGCAGCTGCGTCCAGCCGCAAGATCGCACCCCCCAGGGATCACTCTGGGGGGTGCGGCTCTTTGTTGAGCAAACAACAAAAAAAGTGCACCCGGCGACGAGGGGTCGTGCCGGGTGCGTGGTCTCAGAGGGATTGAGACCAGGTCTGGAAAAAGAGGATCTGTGTTACGGGCAACCCGCGTTGTATGCGCTGAGGAAGGCGCTCACATCGAAGAAATCAAATACGCCATCACCCGTGAAGTCCGCGATCGGATCGCCGGCGTTGTACGCGTTCAGGAATGCGCTCACATCAAAGAAGTTGATCACACCATCGCCCGTCAGGTCTGCCGGGCAAGACGCGCTCCCACCAAGCGACCCGTCCGCGTTCAGGTTGTGCGATTCAATATCCGCGTCACCGAAGTCGCCGACCTGCCACGCCGCGACGATCTGATCGCCCGAGACCGTGGACACCATCCGGGAGCGGTACGCCGGGTCAGACGCGAGCATGGTGCTCCAAACGCTCATCCCGTCCGTGCCCTGTCGAACCGCATGGATCACATCGTTGCCGATGCTGCCCCCGCCCTCGATCCACATCGTCACAAGCTCACCATCGAGAACCTGCATATTGATCGTTGCCGATGTGTTCGCATCCGGCGCGGTCAGCGACATCCCGCTGCTGCCCCAGAGCTTGTTGCCCGATGCATCGAGCGCTTGCGTCGAGACACCCTGAAAGCCCTGATTGTTCGCAAGCTCAACCCAGCCGACATAGGTATTCCCCGTGATCGGGTCATAGGTAGCCGTCGGCGAAACCCGCTCTCCCAACTGATCCGAAGCAGCCACACCATTGTGCGGGAACAGCTCTGTACCATCCGCAGCGAGCCGCTGGGCATACACATTCAAACTGTTCTGGGTGTCGTACCACGAGAAGGTCGTCGAGCCATCCGCCGAAGCATGGAACTCAGGGAAGTTGCCAAACTGCAGCGAACCACCGTCATACACCGCGACCCGGCTTGCCCAGGACTCGTTCCCGTTCACATCGATCTTCTGCGCGTGCAGCGTCTTCTGCCCGAGGAAGAACGCGTACTGGATCCAGGAGAGAACAACAGAGCCATTCTCCGTGCCGTGCATCGACGCCACGAGCGTCGTCAGCCCGTCCTCTTCGATCGCATGGGACCACTGGACCGCCCCGCTGGAATCAAGCTTCACCATCTGGGTGCTGCTGTCACTGCCCCAGGCGATCACCGCACCGCCGTCGGTCGTCGTCGCAACATCAGGCGTGGCCAGAAACGCAGTTTCACTCCCAAACTGCAACCCGTCAACGCCCCACTGAGGCGTGCCATCAGGCGAAACACGCTGCGCCGTAATCTGATCAGCGCCGAAACGATCATCCCGGAACGCCAGAACAGCGTAGCCGCTCGAATCAACATCAAGGTCGTAATCCTGCGTCGAGGAATAGCCACGATCCGTGATCAGAATCCCGTTGTCGGCCCACATCGGATTCCCCAACGAATCCAGACGCTGTAGCCGCACATCGTACCCATCGATGCTGGTGTACCAACTGATGTAGCAGCCACCGTCATCCGTCGCCACGATCTTGGGCTGAACCTGCTCGCCCGGGCCGTGCGCAACAACCTGGTGCTGGGTCGAGTCATCACTCCATTGCGCGTTCGCGCCAAAGCTCAATGTGCACAAAGCCGCCGAGGCGATCGCGCATGTGTGTCGGGTGCCAGTATTCATTTTCATCGCTCCTGTATTCCATATTCGGTGATCAGAGATCAATCACGAGCATAGAGGATACCAACTGATTGATCTGTAATAAATAACAAATCTCGAAAAATACACCAGAATCAATCATTATTCTGTGCTACTCTTCATGCTGTGGCTTTGAGGGGAATCACAAAGATGAATCAAACGGCGGAGATAACGAGTCAGTGCGAAAAGCCGGAAGCGCTTGGAGCACGCCTGCAGCTCACGCTTGGTGCCGTGCTCAAACACATCGACGGCTGCACACAACGACCAACCGATATCGCAAGGCATCTCGATGTCTCCCGCGTCATGGTCTCAAGGCTGCTTAACGCGATCCGAAAACCAAACCCGATCGAGACCCTCACCCGCATCCCAGGTCCCGAAACACTGCGATCCATCGTCAGAGCCGCATCGAAGTTCGGCGTATCCAGAGCTGAAATCCAGGACGCGCTCATCAGCATCGACGAGTTCGACAGCCTCATCCGTGATCAATACGGAACCCGCACGGCCATGAACGCCGCGCTCAGCAGCGCCAACGAGCAGACACTCGAAAAGTTCGAACAGTCCAGCCGCTACCAGGTCTTCAAGGGCATGAGTCAGATCGTGGGGGCACAGAGTTCCCTCTGGCTGACCGCAATGATGCTCACAGAAAACAAGGACGACCCGAAGGGGGTCGATGTCTCCACGATCCACGGCACATCCGGACTCCGCAGACTGCGACCCGACACACCCGTCCGCTTCGTATAAGGGATCCCCCCGGAATACGAAGACCACCGCCAATCACCGAAACGCGAATCATTCGATGTCAGCTCGTTCATGCTCCATGAGCCCGCGCCGATCACGGTCGAGGAAGAGAACGGACAGATCATCAACACCTTCTCACCCGATCAGGTCGGCAAGGACGCCCTCTACGACATGTTCTCAGAGGTCTACATCCCCAAGGGCTCCTACAAGTACGCCAAAGACGGACGCTCGAAGCGAGGCACCACCGTCATCCCGGATATCCCCGTTGTGACACTCGTGAGCGATGTCATCCTGTGCGACGACATCTTCGAAGGCATCGAACCCGAACTCTTTGTCTACAACACCATGCCCCGAGGCGGCGCGGATGTCGAAGACAGAAAACGCGATATCGACCGGGTCCCCGTTTCAGAAGAACTCGTAGAACTCGGCAGCGGGCTCGTAGAACTCGAAATCAACGAGTTCCCCAAGTATGTCGATATGGTCCGCTACCTCTGCGAGAAAAACCGACGATCGATCGATTCAATCCGCGTCTATCGCCTGCGGGTGCAGTACCCGGTCTTCGGCTTCCAGTACACCATCGCCTTCAGAGTCCCAGAGGACCCGACCGCTTCATGAAGTCATCATGAACCAGACGATGATCCCGATCACCGTGAGACTCACGGAAAAGCTGATCCATCCGCAGATGCGACCCGTCATCGAGAACCCGCGGGTGCTCCCCGCACGCTCACCCCGCTTGAACTGACGAATAGACAGCTCCCCGAAAATGATCGCCAGTGGGCCCAGCACAATCCCGGGCAAGCCGTACATCACACAACTGATCAGCGAAACAATCCCCAGAACCATCGAGGCGATCGAGAGCCCCGAGGTCGGCGGGTTGATGTTCGAATCCCAGATGGGCTTGCCGCACTCCGGACACTTTTCGTTGACGCTCAGCCCCGTGAGGATGTACCCGCAAAAAGTACATTTGGGATCATTGGGCAACGCACCACACTTCAAGCAAGGCGTGCTGATCTCGAGCCCGTCGCGGCTATGGCCACAACGCCCACAGAACGCGTGCGGAGCCGAACGCTCAAGCTGTATGCCCGCCGCCTCAGACTCTCCGGAGTTGTGCGATTCATCACGATCCGGATCGCGTGGGATGTGCTCATCAACAGGGCGTTCATCACTCATGGTCATTTACTCGGAATCACTCGGCTCGTTGGTCGTCACCACCCGCAGCTGACAGAACTGACGGTGCCCCAGCGGGCCCGAATGGTACCCGATACCGGACTTGCGCGCCCCAACCCACGGCGCGCCACCAGTCCCGCCCATCGAGCGATTCACGCCGATCATGCCCGCGGTCAATCGTCGCCCAACCTTGCGTGCGACCTCTTCTTCGCCGAAGACCACCGCCCCCAGCCCATACTCCGTGTCATTCGCCAGCTTGACCGCCTCGTCGGCGTCCTTCACCGTGGCAACACAGGCGATCGGGCCAAAGGTCTCGGTGACCATGATGTCCATGTCGTGATCCACGCCGTCCAGAATCGTCGGCTCCACAAAGTTGCCCTCGTGCTCGTTGCCGCCGAAGAGCACCTTGGCACCCTTGGCCTTCGCGTCTTCGACCTGCCGCAGCACATGCTCCTTCTGCTCACGCATGACCATCGGCCCGATGTTCGCGTTCTCATCGAGGCAGTCGCCGATCGTGAACGCCTTCGTCTGCTCCAGCAGCTTGTCCATGAACTGGTCCTTGATCGAGTCCTGAACATAGATCCGCTCGGTCGACACACAAACCTGCCCACAGTTACGGAACGAGTTCCGCGCCGCAAACGCCGCCGCCTGCTCCAGGTCCGCGCCCTCAAGCACGATGCACGGGTCCTTCGAGCCCAGCTCAAGGATCAGCCGCTTCAGCCCCGGAGCCGCGGCCGCCATGATGTGCTGCCCGGCGTTCTTCGACCCGGTAAACGCGATCATGTCCACATCGCCCGCGACCAGCGCCTTGCCCTGGTCGTCCTCGCCGTGGATGATCTGCAGCACGCCCTCGGGCAGGAACTCGTTGAGCACCTTCACATACGCGTCCGCGATCAGCGGCGTCTGCTCGCTCGGCTTGAGCACGCAGGTGTTCCCCGCAACCAGCGCCGGCACCACCGCCCAGTGCGGCATCAGGATCGGGAAATTCCACGGCGTGATCGCCGCGCACACCCCGAACGGGTCATAGTTCAGGATCGACTTCGCACCCTCGCCAGTCAGCACCTCGGGCTGCACGGCCTGCGCCACCTCGTCCGCGGTCTCCGCCATCCCCGCGCCGCACGCATTGACCTCACCGACCCCCTCCGCCAGCGGCTTGCCTTGCTCCAGCGACAGGATGCGTCCGAGTTCTTCAGCTTTGGCCACCAGCGCCTCACCCGCCGGCTTGAGCATGTCCGCCCGCTCCTGGGCACTCAACGCCGCCCAAGCCAGCGCAGCCGCCCGGGCCTTGGCGATCACCGCATCAACCTGCTCAGCAGGCGTCACCGGCACAGACCCAACGAGCTCGCCGGTCGAGGGGTTGTAGGAGTTGAGCGTATTGGTCGCGGTGGGGGTATCGATGGTGGTCATGCGGAAATGATAGCGGCCTACGCGAAGTAACCTACCCAGTCCATGAACCCCGGCCAGAGCTCGTCAATCCAGAGAAAGATGGCAAACTCGGCAAACCACGCGTAGGTCAACGCCCTCGTCAGTCGCAGCCGCTGTGCAACGCGGAACGGGATCCGGTAATCGGTATGCCCTGCCCTCAACCTTCCCTGAGCTCGAATGCTGAGAAAGAGGAACACAAACGCGATCGGCGGAAGGAGCAACAGACAAACCATCGCGCTGATGATGTATGTCAGCCCACGCTTCGCCAGAAACGTGGCCTTCGGATGATCAGGACGACGATCGAATGGTGTGCCGCACTCCGGACAGAGATCACCCTCTTCTCGCCCAGCCATGCTGTAGCCGCATCGATGACAGTTCCACCGATCCTGATCAACCGGATTCTGTACCGCTTGGTTCACACCCGCCCAGCCACCAGCACAATATAGCTCTCCTCAAGCTCATCCTCGCCGTCTTCGACAGGCATCACATACGCATTACCCTCGTCGTCCATCGCATCCGCGAGCTTGGTATAGACCTGTGTTTCGGCGAACCCCGCGTCATCCATCGCGTCGCGCAGCTCCGGGATCGACCACAGACGCCATTCATACACAAACGCGTCCTCAAGCTCGTACTCGATCACGCCCGCCCGCTCAACGCGGAAATGGATCAGGTTCGTGACCATCCCGGTGGTGGGGTCGGCCGCGTGCTGTTCCCATGTATACCGGCACAGCTTGCCGCCGGGCATCGGGTGGGCGCGGTGCACGCCGCCGAGGGTGTAGGCCGACTCGCCGCCGTAGGTGTCGCAGACGAAGACGCCCTTTGATGTTTCGAGTCGCTCGCGGACATGCATCAGATACTCGACAAGCTCCGCGCGGGTGTGCAGGTACCCGATCGAGAAGTTCCCGACGAATACCAGATCGCACGGGTCATCGACCTCGCGCACATCACAGAGGTGTTTGGTGATGCGTTCGTGCTCACCGCGTCGCGCGAGGGTTTCCTCGTCGAAGTCCACCGCGATGGCGCTGCACCCGTCATGCTCCACCCACAGGTGTGAGACGGCAGCGGTCCCCGCGAAGTCCTCGCCGAGCACCGCAGGGCTGTCGCCGTGGATCGCGCGGAGCAGCGGCACCAGGTCCTTGGGGGACTGCACGCACAGCTCATACAGATCGTGCTTGTTGTAATCCATGCTCAGAACGGCAGAAGACCAAACGGAAGCAGCGTCGGGTTGCTCGCGGCACCAGCGGCACCGGCCGCGACCACACCAACCGCGATTAGGATCATAAAGATAAGGTAGATCAGCGCGAGCGAGTTGAGCACAATCCCAACCCATCCGCACACCGCCCCGGCCTTGGCCATGCCAAGTGACGACTCAGGAGCATCTCCGGCGGCAACCGCGTTACGCGCCTTCTTCGCGAACACGATCGCGACGATGGCACACGGTAAGCCGAGGATACCGTAAGAGAAACACAACACGAGCGAGCAGATGCCGGTGACCATGGAAGTGATCGCCTTGCCGCTCGATTGCTGCTGCGGGGTGTACTGAGGGCCGGGTGTTTGTGGTGCTTGTTGGTCCATGTGCGGAGTATACCCCAATTTTAGTCAGGCCATGCGGACCCATTTAATCAGTGTACGAAGATTCGGCGGCTTGCCGAACATCAGCAACCCGACACGGAACACCTTCGCGGCGAACCACAGGAAAACCACCACGGCGACCGCGTTCACGAGGATCACCAGCCCCGTCTGCCAGACCGGCGGCGGGTCATTGGACGCCACACGCATGATCATGATGAACGGCGAGATCGGCGGGATAAAACTCGTCACCGTCGAGAGCATCGAGTTGGGGGCGCGGATCACCGGCATAAAGAAGAAGTAGGGCACCATCATCAGCAGGATGACCGGGGTCATCAGCGACTGCGCCTCACGCATCTCATTCACCGCCGAGCCGATCGCGGCCATCAGCGACGCGAACATGAAGTACGCCAGGATGAAGAACACAAAGATCAGCACGATCGTCGACCACTCGATCAGATCAAACCGCTCCATGAAGATCAGCGCGAAGATCCCCAGCCAGCTGTACACCACCAGCAGCGAGAGCCCCACAAACATCTGACCCAGGATCTTGCCGGTCATCAGCTCCATCGGAGAGCATGCCGAGAGGATTACCTCAACAACTCGGTTGGACTTCTCCTCGACTGTCGTCGTGAGCAGATACTGCCCACCAGTCATCGAGGCAATCAGAAGCAGAATCATCGATGCCATCGGGATAATGAACGTCGTGATCGCGGAAGAGGCCTTCTTCTCGCCCTCCTCAGTGATCTCCTGGCTCGCCCGCTCGCTGATCTCGTGGATCTCGCCAACCTGATCACGGTTGATCCCCGCATTCACATAGCGACGCTCACGGATCGACCAACGGACACCGTCCTTGATCTCGCCGATCGTTTCTTCATTGAGCTTCGGACGAAGGAACACCTGGAACCCGCCGTAGCCCTCTTCCTCGTTCACCTTCTGCGACGCGTCCGCATCGATATCGACAATGGCGAGGATGGATTCAAGATCGCCGGTCGCCTTCCCGTAAGCAGCGACCTGCTCCTGCATCTCGGCCTTGAGTTCCTCGATATCCGTATCAGGCCCAGCCGGGATCACGCGCAGCTCTGGGTAGCGGATCGAGTCCGAGGCCTGATCGATGCGATCGCCGATCTGCTTCTTCTGATCCTCGCCCAGAGGAATCGCGTTCTGCGCGATTTCCTTCACATTGCCGAACCGCTCCTTCCACCTCGCCTCGACATTCTCTGGCGACAGGCGGTTCTCAATCGTCGGCGACACATCGGCCGAGCGATCAAGGATGTACACCGTGCCGGTATCAGCCGGTGGCTGCGCCTTCATCGTCAGCAGGATGATCAGCGGCATCAACGCACCGATCGCCGCCGGCATGACCAGCGCACCGATGATGAACCCCTTGGTCATCGCGGTCGAGGCGAACTCGCGGCCAGCAACCCTGGAAACCTTCGAGAGTTTCATGATTCCACCTCCTCGGCATCCTGATTGTCAGCCAGCAACTCGGCACGGAGCTGCTCAGCATCCTCGCCCCGCTTGCCGCTGGTCACGATCTCGATGAACACATCTTCCAGCGTCGGACGCTTGATCTCCACCCGATTCATCGGCATCGCGTCGAGCAGCGACTTCATCGCCTGCTGCGGATCGATGCCCTCGTCAAGAACAACCTCGAGCGACCCATCGATCGGGGTAACATGCGCGACACCCGGAACCACCGAGACATCGTGCGATCGACCGACGCCCCCGATCGGATCGACATGCAGCGCCCGCGGATCGAACCGCTTGCGGATGTCGTCGAGCGTGTCGTCAAGGACCTTCTTGCCCTGATGGATCATGACAACATGGTCGCAGTTCTGCTCGGCCTGATGCATGACATGGGTCGAGAAGATCACGGTCTTTCCACGCTTGTTCTCATCATCGATCAGATTGCGAAGCAGACGCATATTCACCGGGTCGAGCCCGGAGAAGGGTTCATCGAGGATGATCAGATCGGGGTCGTGCAGCACGGACGCGATGAACTGCACCTTCTGCTGCATCCCCTTAGAGAGCTCCTCGCACTTCTTCTTGTGCACATCCGCGAGGTCCACGCGATCGAGCCACTCCATCACACGCGGCTTGAGCCCGCTGCGATCGAGACCCTTGAGCCGTCCCATGTGCATCAGGAAGGCGCCGACCTTCATCTTCTTATAGATCCCGCGTTCCTCGGGCAGGTACCCGATCCGGTCCTTGGACTCGATGGCCGATTTCTTGCCCAGCACGGACAACTCGCCGCGGTCCGGGAAGAGGATCGACATGATCATGCGGATGGTGGTGGTCTTGCCCGCGCCGTTGGGACCGATGAACCCATAGATCGCGCCCTCGGGGATCGAGAGATCGATCCCTTCGACGGCCACCTTGGATCCGAAGGTCTTCCGGACGCCTTGCATCGAGACAGCTTGAGACATGGAAACCCCTGTAGTGATTCGTGAGCACGAGTGTATGCACCTTGTATTGGGGAACCCGCGACGAAGGTTGCAGCCGGGCAGGATTGACGCATACGCTTGGTGTCATGGCACTCGCTGAGATCGATCCCAACCTCCGCACCAAACTCGAAGAACTCGATGAGAGCTATGCCGAGCTGACCAGGCGGCTTGAGGACCCCGCGGTCCTCGCGGACCATCGACAGGTCGCGTCGCTCTCGATCAAGCGGGCAGCGATCGAGCCGGTCGTGGAGGGGTACCGCGGGTATATGGACCTCGCCACCGAGGCCGATGAGCTGGAGCAGGCGATCAACGGCGATGACGCGGAACTGGCGGAGTTCGCACGCGATGAGCTGCAGACGGTGGTCGATCGCGCCAGCGAGATGATCGAGCGAATCAAGCAGACCCTCGTCACGAGCGATGATCTCGCGATCGGGTCGGTGATTCTGGAGATCCGCGCCGGGACCGGCGGCGACGAAGCCGCGCTGTGGGCCCGGGACCTGCTCAGCGTCTACACCCGATACGCGAGCACCAAGGGCTGGAGCGTCGAGGAACTCGACATGACGACGGATCCGAGTCTCGGCGGCATCAAGCACGCGGTCTTGAACTTCAAGGGCGAGGGCGTCTGGCATCAGCTCAACTTCGAGTCCGGCGTGCATTCCGTCAAACGCGTTCCGGAGACCGAGACCCAGGGGCGGGTGCACACGAGCACCTGCACCGTCGCGGTGCTGCCCGAGCCCGAGGAGGTCGAGGTCGCGATCGATTGGGGCAACGATGTCGAGGAGCACATCACGACCGCCCAAGGGCCCGGCGGGCAGAATGTCAACAAGGTCGCGACGGCGGTGCACCTGATCCACAAGCCCACCGGGGTCGAGGTGCGGATGCAGGAGACCAAGTCGCAGGCGCAGAACCGGGAAAAGGCCCGCCGCCTGCTGATCGCACGGGTCTATGAGATCGAACGACAGAAGATCGAGGCCGAGCGGGCGAAGGATCGCAACGCCCAGATCGGTTCGGGTGCTCGTTCGGAGAAGATCCGGGTCTATCGGTATCAGGACAACATCGTGGCGGATCAACGCCTCGATCAGAAGTTCAACAAGAGCAAGATCGTCGACGAAGCGGATCTCGGTCCGATGTTCGACGCGCTGATCGAGCAGGAGACTGCCCGGCGACTGGCGAGTCTTTAGGGCGATTGATCGCTGATTTCCGTTGGAATCGAACCGTGGTCGGAGGTGTTCACTGGTGTGCTGGGCCGCTATACTTGCCCCTGTATCACGAATCCACGCTCGCACCCCCTGAGGACAGGCAGCCGCTCTATGGAACGAAGCGAAATCTTTGAGAAGATCCAGGAAATCCTTGTCGACGCCCTCGCGGTGGATGATGACGAGGTCACGCCCGAAGCCAAGCTGATCGGGGATCTGGGGGCCGAGTCGATCGACATCCTGGATATCTCCTTCAAGCTTGAGCAGGAGTTCGGCTTCAAGATCGCACAGGGCGAGCTGTTCCCCGAGGGTGTGACGCAGGATCCGGAGTATGTGCAGGACGGCAAGGTGACAGAGAAGGGGCTCGCGACGCTCAAGGAGCGCGTGCCTCACTTTGATTTCACCCAGCTTGAAAACGACCCCAGCGTCGAGAATGTCTCCAAGATCTTCACGGTCGATGCGCTCGTGACCTTCTGCGAGCAGAAGCTGCAGACGGCCTGAATCTGATTTCCAACCGATTGGGGGAATGCTCATGCGTTGGATGTGGATCGATCGCATCGTGGAGCTTGTGCCGCGTGAACGCATGGTTGCCATCAAGCATGTCTCGATGGCCGAGGAACATCTGCACGACCACTTCCCGAGCACATCGAGCCGCAAAGCGATGCCGATCATGCCGATGTCGCTGATCGTCGAGGGCATGGCCCAGACCGCGGGCGTGCTTGTTGGGCACGCGGAGGGGTTCAAGGAAAAGGTTGTGCTCGCCAAGGTGTCCAAGGCCCAGGTCACGCGTGATGCGACGCCGGGGTGCACGCTGCGGTATACGGCGACGATCGAGCAGTTCACACCGGTCGGCGCATCGACCAAGGGCGTGGTTGAGCTGATCGAGCCGGCGGCAGATGGTTGTGGCGAAGCGGAAGTTATCGGGCATATCGATCTGCTTTTCTCCCATCTGGACAACAACATGGGGGGTGTGCAGTACCCGGAAGAGAACTTCGTCTTCAGCGAGAGCTTTAAAACGCTGATGCAGACGAGCGGGATCGATGCGGATTTCTGAACAAGGAACCCCGGTTTCGCCGTATACTGCATAGAGATACCCCCCGAACCGTGGTGGAGATAGAAGATGCCGAAGATGATGAAATCACTGATTGCCTGCTCGCTCGTTGCTGTTGTCCTCAGCGGATGCGGCACGGTCCGCGAGATCGACCGCACGGAGCGCCGCCCGCACACCGCAATGCGCGGCCCCGCGTTCAAGCGTCTGGTCCTGACCTACAACGAGGCCAACAACCTCGCCTACCGAGCCGACCGCTACGCCAAGGCCCTGCGTGACGCGGGCACGGTGGACCCGGACACGCTGCTCGAGGCACAGGAACTCGCTTCCGACCTCGCTGAGTTCAGCGACGACATCGAGTGGTGCCTGGCGAACCTCCAGCGGATGACTTGGCACCGCACCGAGATGGACCGTTACTGGGACCGTTTCCTCGACCTGTACCCCGAGGACGAGGACTTCATGGCCGCGTATACCGACAAGGAGATGCGCAAGCCCTCGCCGAAGCTCGCGCTGAAGAACCAGGAAGAGTACCGCGACCTGCACGAGTACGAGCACCACGACGCGGAGTGGAGCACCTTCTTCCACCCTGTTGGCCGTAAGGTCTACGACCGCCAGATCGAGAAGCAGGATCAGTAGGATCAACGCAAAGCGAATCCCGAAGGGCTCCACAACGGAGCCCTTTTTCATGCGCTCTGTCGTCTGGTCGGTGGTGGGTGATGCGAAGTTGGTTGGCCTGCTGCGTTCCTGATTGTGTTGGCATGGGCGTCGGCTGTGGCGGTGTGATCGGGTGGTGGTGGTGCTCTGTGTGTTGGTGGGTTGTGCGCGGGATGGGGGTCGTCAATCGAGGGGGCGGGATCCGGCTCGGGTTGCGAGGTTGTCTCGTTCTCTGGTTCCGTGGGGTTTGGCTCGATGGGCGCGGTGCTGCGGAGGTAGAACGCGGCGGCCTTGCGGACGGTTTCGGCGTGGGTTGGGCCTGTGGGTTGCTGAAGCATGATGGCTTCGAGCGTGCTAGTGGCGCGTCTGCGGAAGATGGGCGTTCTGAGGCGGTCGATCGTTTCGAGCTCGGTGATGATGGCCGCGAACTCTTCGGACTCGAGGAGTTGTCGGAGTTGCGTAAGGTTGAGCTCGTGCTTGGCGCAGATGTCGAGGGTTGGGATGGGTTCGACGACGAGGTCGTGGACGAGTTCGGTTGTGAGTTGCGTGTGTGTCATGCGACGAATGTATGCGTGTGTTTGCGTGGCACAAGCGGGAAGTGGGGTAGTGACATGATTCTGCGCACAGAGCGTGAGATGCGCGTGAGATTTTGGGGTTGGTGACAGGCCACATTGCGCCGGAGACGGCGATTTCGGGCACCCGGAAGAGCGCGTTTGGGCGGCTTGTGTTTGTCGGTGGGGTTGGGTATTCGCCGCAATGCGCCGATGACGGCGATTACGGGCACCCAGAGGGGGGGAGTTTGGTGTTTGGGTGCCCCGACTCGCCGTCTTCGGCGCAGTCGGGCGAAATCACTGATTGTGTGACTTTGGCTTTGTGGGCGGGTCGATCGGGATCGTGTGCTCTCTGCATCCTGCGTACCAGCTTGCCGATGACCATGGCCAGTCGGTCTGGGTCGGTGCGAGTCCGCGTTTGACCGGGTTTTGATGTATGTAGTGAAGTTTTTCTTCCAGCTCAAGCCGGGAAATGATGTTGCGGTCGTATCCACCGCCGTGCTGCCAAAATCGAATCTTGCCTTGCGTCGTGCGGAGCTTTGTCAGGATCGGGGCATCGAGTTCATTCCATCTGCCGATAACCATTTTCGCAAAATCTCGCTTGAGTCGCCAGACGATCTTCGAGACCGGTGCTCTCTCGATGTCCGGCCAGATGAGCAGGTGCACATGTTCGGGCATGATGACCCAGGAGATGAGATGGAAGTTCGTGTTGATGCGTGTGTTGTGTATGTGATCGACAAACGCGTCTTTGATGCGGTCGTTGTTGAAGAGCGGGAGTTGTTGGTAACAGGAGAATGTGAGGAATCGGATGTGGTTGGGCGCTTCGATTCGCTTCATCTTCGGCGTGCGTGACATGGGTGGAGTGTATCAGATGGATGGAGTTTGGCCGCACTGCGCCGGGGACGGCGAGTACGGGCACCCGGAAGAGGGCGTTTGGGTGGCTTGTGTTTGTCGGTGGGGTTGGGTATTTGCCGCAATGCGCCGAAGACGGCGATTACGGGCACCCGGCACCCAGATTGGGTCACTCGGAGAGTTTGTTGCGGACGAGTTGGTCGAAGAGGTCTTCGGGGGCGGGTTGGCCGGTCCAGATTTCGAACTGGGCGGTGGCTTGTTTGACGAACATCTGGACGCCGTCGATGGTGCGGTAGCCGCGTTCTTTGGCGGCTTTGAGCATGGGGGTTTCGATGGGGTTGTAGACGGTGTCGAAGATGACAGGATTTGGGTTGTTGGCTGGGATGCGGGCGACAGGTATGGCAACGCCTGATTCATCCGGGCCGCCTGTCATGCCGACGGGGGTGCAGTTAATGTAGACATCGCTCGATTCATCGAAGTCATCATCGGGATCACCAACAAAAACTTGTCCGCGATCCGCGTTATCAAACAGCGAATCCAATAGCGCAGAGTAGAGATTATGGGCGCCCATGTAGTTCCGGTTGAATATGACTGTGTCTGCGCCGGATTGAGCGAGTGGGAATGCTGCTGCTCGAGCAACGCCGCCTGAACCTTGAATCATGATGCGTAACGAACTCAGCTCTCGGTTGGAAGTACTCTCTTGCACACACGACAATACTGCCATCGCGTCGGTGTTTTGAATACTGAAGCTGTACTCGTCACCTAGGTCATCACAACTGATATTCGTGATCGTGTTTGCAGCACCAATTGTGCGTCGCAAGTTCTCAGGATCTGCGGTATCGAGATTGAGCCGCTCCTCGCCGAGAGATTCAAGAAGCTGCACGAGGTGTTGTTTGTGAGGGATCGTGACGCTCGCGCCATAGAATGACAGCTCTGGGAATGTGCAGAGCGAACTGACCGTCGCCTTGAACGACTCGTAGCTGCTCTCGACCGGCATGGGCACATAGACACCGTCCCACTCGATCTGTTCGAACCCCGCATTATGCACGAGCGGGGACATGGACTGCTTCACCGGCCAGCCGATGATGCCGTAGACCTTGGTAGTGGGTTTGATCGAGCGGAAGCGGTAGAGCTTGAGCAGGTCTTCGACGGTGATCTGGCCGGGGGCGGTGGTGGACTCGTCGCGGAGGGAGGCGAAGGTGAGGAAGCCGCCGAACTTGGGGGCGAGGATGCGGCTCATCACGCCGAACTCGCCCATGCCCAGAGCGATGGTGGGCTTGGTCTGGTCGAGGAGGATCTCGAAGAGTTCGAGGTTGTCGCGGATCGAGCGGGCGCGGTAGGCGATCTTGACCACGCTGCACGCGGGCTCGTCCTGCATCTGCAGGATCTTGCGGGTGAGATCGCTCGGGCGACCCTCGAAGTCGTGCGTGGACAGGATCAGGCGGGTCGAGACCGAACGCTGCTGCTTGGGATGGTTGACGCCGAGGTTGATCTTCTGGCGGATGTTGGCGGAGCGGGTGTAGGTGGCGAGCTCGACATCGATGTAGGCGGGGGGGTGGTCGGAGGTGCCGAGGGCTTCGTAGAGCGAGACGCGTTCGTCGTCGTCGCCGTAGTACTCGCCGCCCTCCCAGTGTGGGCGGCAGGTGACGATGCAGGGCAGCGGTGAGGCCTTGACCAGTTCGAGGACGCGGTTGATGCGGTCCTGAAGGAGGTCGGTGGACTCTTCTTTGTCCTCGAAGAACACATCGATGCGGAACTCGACGAGGTCCGCGCCGTGCTCTGCCGCGAGGGTCGCGTCGCGGATCGCGGACGCGTGTTCTTCAACCATGATGGGTACGCAGATCTGTGTCATCACGGCGATGGTACACCGGTTCTGCGATCAAGGCACGGATCAGGGGCAACCCGCGTTGTACGCGACGAGGAATGCGGAAACATCGAAGAAGTTAAAGAGCTCGTCGTTGTTGAAGTCCGCGGCCGGGTCCATCGAGTTGAACGCGGTCAGGAACGCGGAGACATCAAAGAAGTTGATGTCGCCGTCCATGTTGAGATCCGCGGGGCAGTTCTCGATGACGGTCACGACGATGTCGGAGCCGATGGCGTTGACCGCGTACTCGATTCCAGATCCGGACGCGTCGATCGCAGAATCGGGGAGTGCACCGATGGTGCCGGAGACGGTGGCGATGGTGAATGAATCACCAACCTGCGGCTCGTATGCCTTGAGGGGTGTGATGGAAATGTTGCCTGTGATGTCGATGTCCCCGGTGTGGTTGATGCTGCTGGAGAGCGCATTCGCACGGGCATTTATCTGGAGGGTGCCTGTGGGGTGGATGGTGAGGGTGCCGGTGGTGTTCATCACGCCGATATCGTCGCGGATGGGTGTGAGGTTGGCGTGGATGTCGATCGTGGGGGCGATGATGGATGGGGGGGGCGTTTGCCCAAGGGAGAGCTGAATCACGCCGGTGATATCATCGGTGATGGATGGAAGCATGATGTCGTCGGAGCCCGATGTGATGGAGGTGTTGGATTCAAGCGATGCACCTGACTGAAGCGATATCTGGGACCCTTCGCTTGCGGTAATCGCTCCCATAGCCGAGAGCGTTCCGTCCTGTTTTACTTCAGCGGTGCTTCCTGAGAAGAAGAGGTCAGTGAGCGAGCTCGTAAACGCAGTAGAAAAAGAAGTAGATTCCATCCTTTTGATTCCACTTAGAGCAGGCATGTAGTCATCGTCAGCATCGATTTCGGCATCCGGTCCACGAACTAAAGTTGGGGCATTCTCAGGGAAAAGAATCTTGCCGTTATTTAATGAGATCCATCTCCCTTGGAGCACCATCTCGTTGTCGGAGTCGACAGTTACAGCGTCTGTGAACGAGACCTGAGCGCCATTAGCGATGACGGTTCCATTGTTTCTGAACTGGACATTGACGAAGGAGGCGCCTCCTTCGAATCGCATCTCGCCGTTATTGCAAAAGAATCGGATCTCATCCAGGTCATCGAGGGTAGGGATAATCTGTACGCCAGCGAGTGGGATGGTCCAGGTGCCCTTGTTCGTGCAGAGGGTAAATGGTGAGAGCAGGAGTGTGTTCTGTTGAATGACATTCCCTGCGATCTCGTTCACGAGTGGCACACTCAAGAACGTGGTCGCGCTGGTGATGTAGAGACTGCCTTCGTTTTCGACGCGTGTTGAATATGTCGCGCTGCGATCGAAGTCCATGATGCCGAGGTTCCGGAGAATGCTGTTTTCATCTCCTCTGACCTCGTTGACGCGGATATCGACCCTGCTTCCGCTGCCTTGAAGATTGAACGTCGCTTCGCCGTCGATCTCGAAGACGGGTTGTACGGATGATCCGTTGCCGATAAAGATTTCTGCTTGATTGCCGGAGCTGACGAACTCGACGCCACCACCGACTTTGTATGTGTCGCTTGCCGATCCGTTGAACAGAAGCCGAGGGAATCCGCTAGCGCTGGTATCGGTGAGGGTGACGACACCACCCTGAATGTCACTCCCGCCACGAAGAATGAGTCGGCGATCATCGATAATGAGACTTCCCCCTGATCGAAGTGCGAGCGAGACATCATCGATGGAAGCGTCATTGCTGTTCACATTTGGCAATCGCAGAGCGCCAAACACGATCAGATCCGGGTTCGGTCCGAGCGAGCCGTTTGGTTTCAGGATGCCACCGGTAATCAGATCGAGCGTTCCACCTGAATCGATCCGCAGCGTGTTGTTGAGATTGAGACTTGAGTTGAGGAGAATGGTCCCACCTGATCGCACGATCGTTTCGGTCTCCAGCGTCGGCCCTTGCAACACGGTCATTGTCCCAGAGTCGATCGTGAGTCGTCCATCGCCGGTTACAAACCCACCACGAAGTTGCACGATTTCAGAGCTGCTCAGTTCACCGTCGATGTTCAGGAACCCCCTGATCCAGAGCCCCTCCCCTGTTACGGACGATGTGGCTGAGGTATTGCCCATGTCAATGAAGTTGCCTTCGAGTTCGACTCGCCCTTCGCCTGAGAAGAGATTCACACCGAGTTGATGGTCGGCGGTGTTGGTCCCGTTGGCATCGAAGACGACGCGGCCGCCGTTGGACACCTTGATCTGGGCATCCTGAAGCACGAAGTGGTTTGAAAACTCAAGCTGTTTGGTATCGGCGCTGACGGTTCCGCTGGTGACGAACACATGATCGGAGACGATGAGGTCGGAGGTGCCCGCGAGTGCGAGATCGCCGCCGTCGAAGAACCAGGTCGCGTCGGGGTCGCTCGCCTGTGAGTTGAGTGTTGAGTTGATGAGCGTAAGAGAACCGGTCACGGAGACGCTCGAGCCGGGGCTCTGGCGTGCAGGTCCACCCGCGAGAATCGCGTCTGCGTTTATCGTTAGGTCTGCGAAGGGGACGAAGACAGGATCATTGAAAACAGCATTTCCCTCGATGATGTGCGAGCCGACAAAAGAAGGGGATCGCTCGAAGACATGATTTCCGAGATATGTGATGGAGCCTCCGCCGGAGTCGAGCATCGTTGTGCAGCAGCCGGTGAGGAGGAAGTCATTGATCGTCGAATCAGATGTTACATTCAGAGAGGATGACTTCAGTTCGAGTCCGTTGAAGACGTCGATTGAAATCACTTCAATCGGCATGGATTCCGCGAGTACACGCCCCCCCGACTCAACCGTTACGGAATCGAAGCTCCCGGGGACTCCGTTGGGATTCCAGTTGTCGTCTGAGAACCAGAGCAGGTCGCCCGCGTCGCCGTCCCAGTTGACAGGCGCGAATGCGTTCGTCGTCCCAGCAAACAGGGCCACGGCGAGATTGATTGTGACAAAGGCAGCGTTGTGCGCGCGTGTTTTCAGAGTCATGCGTCGTCCCTCCCGATGCAGTACCAATCACAGGGTACCAGCATCGGATTCGACGACCAAGGAGAGATTCGGGGTTTTACCCCGCTTCGACAGCCCGCATCGTGATGCGACCCGAGCACGCCACAGGGTGCTCTGCTTTTTCGGACGAGTCGGGTTCGATCAGACGAACATCACCCTTGAAATCGATCGACCCATCATCGTTGTCTTTATGCTTGGTCATGGTGACGCGGATGGTGGCGCCGGGGCGGACGAATGAGCCGTATTTGAGGGCCCGCGCCTGGGTGAGGACCCAAGGGGACTCGGCTTGGTCGTTGGGGTCGATGAACTGGCGGGCGGCCTGTGTCATGGACTCGAGCATCATTACGCCGGGGAGGACGGGGAACCCCGGGAAGTGGTCCTGGAGGTACTCTTCGGCGCTGCTCACATGCTTGAGGGTCACGATGTGCGTGTCAGAGCGTTCAATGATGCGATCGACGAGGTTGAAGTGCATGGGGTGAGCATAGGTCACATCGATCGGATGGACCTACCCTGTGGTGTGCCAACGATTGAATGCGAAGCCGTTTGTGTCCGTCATTGGGACTGGTCTGAGACCTCCCAGACGGTATCGCTGATTACTCGTGATCACGGCTTGGTGCGCTGCTTGGCGAAGGGGTCCAAGCGTGAGAAGGCGCCGTTCTCGGGTGGGCTGGAGATCGCGACGGTTGGGCACATGGTTTCGATTGTGCGGCCGAACTCTGAGTTGGTTCTTCTGACGAGTTGGGATCTGCTTGACCCGGTGTACCTGTTGCGATCTGATCTTGGCCGGTATCACGCGGCGATGTACGCGATCGATCTGATCCCGCGTCTGATCAATGATCATGATCCGCATCCGGAGTTGTACGACGCGATCCGGGATGTTCTTCGTCTGCTTGGATCTCGGATCGAGTGCGGTGAGGGCCAGATCGCGAGTCTTCTGGTCTGGTATCAGTGGGTTCTGTTGGGGAGCATCGGGTCTGCGCCGGAGCTGCGGGCGGATGTCGAGGATGGGGCGGTGCTTGATCCCGGGCGCGATGTGTATGGGTTTGATGCGCATCGCGGTGGGTTCACCCAAGATCCGGGGAGTGCCGGGCGTGGGGATATTTGGCGTGTTCGATCAGAGACCTTGGAGTTGTTGCGTCGGCTCGACGAGGGCGGGGAGATGGGATCGATCGCTGAGGCAGGTTTGCAGGCGAAGATCCGGGCTGGTGCGTTGCTTGCGATGTATATCCGGACCTTGGTGGGGCATGAGATCCGATCGGCCTATCCGATTTTTCCGCAGACCCGCCCCGGTATCTGAGTCGAGGGTGTGGGATTCGATCAACTCCGCGCGTTATCCCGTCGATATCGATGCCGAGGGGCGGCCTGAGACGGATCTTGGGCTGGTCGAACATGTCATCAGAAGACCCGATTGCTTGCCGACATGGATACGCAGTTACTCGATGACATCCTGAGTTGCCCGACACTACCGTCGTTGCCTTCGGTCGCGATTCGCGTGCTTGAGCTGACATCCGATCCGGATGTGGCGATGGACGAGCTTGCGAAAGAGATCCAGTACGACCAGGGTATCGCGGCGAAGATTCTCCGCACAGTTAACTCGAGTTTCTTTGGTCTGCGTCGGCGCTGTTCTTCGATCGACCACGCGTTGGTGATGCTTGGCCTTGGGCCGGTGAAGTCGCTCGTGCTTGGGTTCTCGCTGGTTCAGACGGTGCGAGGTGAGGACGGAGACGAGTTCGATTATCAGAACTACTGGCGGCGCTGCCTGACGAGCGCGATCGCGGGGAAGTACATCGCCGAGCAGGTCGGGAACAAGACGATCATGGACGAGGTCTTCCTCGCGGCTCTATTCCAGGATGTGGGAATGATCGCGATGTATCGCACGCTGGGTGAGGATTACCTCAAGGTTGTGCGTGAGGCCGGTGAGGATCATTCCCTGCTCGCGAAGCTCGAGCTTGATGCCTTTGAGGCGCAGCACTCGAGCATCGGTGCGATGATCTGCGAGAAATGGAAAATGCCCTACGAGATCACGATCCCTGTGCGGTATCACGACCGTGCGACGGCGTGTCCGAGTGATCAGGGGCAGATTGCGCGTTGTGTCGCGATGGGTAATCTGATTCATCAGGTGCTTGTGTCTGAGGACCCGACCGAGAATCTTCGTCTTGCGTATCGCAAGGGCATGCGCTGGTTGGGTCTGAGCGAGGCGCAGGTTGACCAGGTCATCAAGGACACCGGCGGCTCGACCAAAGAACTGGCGAATCTATTCAGTATTGATGTTGGCTCGATGGAGGATCCCGATGCTGTGCTCGCGCGGGCTGACCGTCAGCTGATCGAGATGGCGCGGAATCAGCAGATCGAGGGCTACGCGGCGAAGCAGTTCGCGGAGCTGGTGGTCGACAGCGAGGGCACAGATCCGCTGACCGGGGCGTTGAGTCGTGAGGGGTTCTCTCAGGCGATCCGGGAAGTCTTCCCGCCCGCGCACAGCGGCGAGCATGCGCTGAGTCTTGTGCAGATCGTGATCAACCATCTCGATGAGATCGGTGCGAGCATCGGTGAAGCGGCGAAGGACGAGGTCGTCATCAGCACGGTTGTCATGCTGCGGAAGCACTTTGAGCCGCTCGGCGGCGTTGTGTGTCGATTGGCGGATTCGATTTTCTCAGTAGTTCTCCCGGCGGTGGAGCGGGCTGACGCGGTGAATGAGGCGAGCGTCTGCTGCAGTGAGTTTGAGAATCGTCTGCAGCAGTGGGTGCCCGATACGCCTGAGATTCAGGGGATGTGTTCGATCTCGATGGGGGTTGCAGCGGTCGACGACGATTCTCGTGGGGTTCTGAGTAATGCGGATCTGCTTGTGAAAGCGGCGAGCCAAGCGGTTGTGGTCGCGAAGGCGGTTTCCGGTTCAACAGCCCGAGCGTTTGTGCCACGCACAAAGGCCGCCTGAACGGACGCTGAATATTTGCAAATGGCTGCGGGACAGGTTACGCGGGGATCATTTTTCCCAGCGTGCATTTGTCGATTGGGTATTGGTCGCAGAGCGATCTCAATGAGTCGAGAGTGATCGATTCGATCTTCTCGAGTTCGTCTTCGAGTGGCTGGTATTCACCGGTCATGGTCCAAAGGCGTCCGAGGCGCTGCATTCTTCCGCCGGGTCGTTCGGCGGCGACCATTGCTGCGGTGGCCATCTTCGATCGCAGGCACTCGAGTTCCTCCTGGGTGATGGAGTCCTTGAGTGCTCGGATTTGCTTGAGTGTGACATCCCAGATCGAGTCGAGCTTGTCCGGATCGCCGGAGGCATAGACGAAGTAGTCGCCGGTGCCATCGAGTCCGTCGTACCCGGCTTGGGCCTCTTCCGCGATGCCGGTTTCGATGAGTGCCCAGTGGAGCTTTGAGTTGTCCATGCCCCCGAGCATTTGTGCGAGTAGTGCTGCTGCGTAGCGTTGGTCGTCGTTGGCCGCGGGTGCCTGTGCGACGCCGATCAGGTATCCTCGGTTGACGCGTTCGTCCTTGAGGGTGAATGTGTCCGCGCCGACCTTGGGCATTTGTGTTTCGCGTTCGCCGACGCTCTGTTGCCAGTCTGCGCAGAGTTCATTGATCTGGGTCACGGCTTGGTCGAAGTCGACTTTTCCTGCGAGAGCGACGACGGTTTTGTCGGCTGCGTAGCGCTGGTTGAAGTAGTCTGCCATCTGGTCACGGCTGAGTGCGGTGATGGATTCCTTTGTGCCGAGGACGCGATGCCCGAGTCCGTGTGTCTGGTAGTGGCGTGCGATAGCTTCCTCGTAGAGCACCCAGAACGGGTTGTCGGCGTACATCGCGATTTCTTCGAGGATGACACCTTTTTCGGTGTCGAAATCGTCTTGGCGGAGCGCGGGGCGCATCATCTTTGCGAGGAGTGTCTGTGCGGAGGATAAGTGTTCCGGGAGGACACTCGCGTAGAAGCAGGTGAGCTCGCGTGATGTGTAGGCGTTGTTGCTTGCGCCCAGATCGTCGAACCCCTGATTGATCTGCTCGGCGGATAGATCATCGGTGCCTTTGAACATCATGTGTTCGAGGAAGTGGGAGACCCCCATGATCTTGGTTGCTTCGTCGCGTGCGCCTGCTTTGACGAAGAAGCCCGCGGCCGACGAGTGTGCGTCGTCGTCTGTTTCCGCGATGATGGTCATGCCGTTGTCGAGGGTCGTTTGATGATACTGGATGCTCATGCGTTGATCGTAGGGGCGTCCGCGTCGGTGTGTTTGCGGATTGCGTCCACGATTGCACGCGTTGCGGTGAGGGGATCGTCACTGGAACAGACTGCGCTGGAAACCGCGACCCCGGGGCAGTTGATGGCGCTGAGCTGGAGTATGTTGGAGGGGGAGATGCCTGAGATCGCGAGCATCGGGGTTGTGTTGGTTTGATCGTTTTTGAGGTATGACTCGATCAGTGTGAGCCCCGCGAGCGTGGGCTTTGACTTGGTCGTCGAGCTGAATATTGGTCCGAGCCCGCAGGTGTCCGCGCCCTGTTTGATCGCGTCGATCGCGTGTTCGATCGTGGGGCAGGTGCGTCCGATCCAGGGCTTTGGGCCGAGCAGTTCGCGTGCGGCGTCGATGGGGAGGTCGTTCTGGCCGAGGTGGACGCCGTCTGCTTCGACGAGCTTTGCGATGTGGACCCGGTCATTGATCATGACATGCATCCCCAGCGCGTGGGCTTGGTTGGTGATTGCGCCGGCGTGATCGAGCATCTCGGCGTCGGGCATGGATTTTTCGCGGATCTGGATGCATGCCGCGCCGCCCTCGGCCGCGCATTCAATGATTTGCTCTGGTGTGTGGTGCGTGCAGAGTTCACGGGTGATCAGAACGCAGAGCGCCCATTGCGGGCATGGCGGGTGCAGGGCGAGGCAGAGGTCGCGTTCGATGTCATAGATGGCGTAGCGGATCGATTCGAAGGTCGCGCCTGAGACGCCGAGGGATTTGGATGCTTCTTCGATCACACGGAGTGCTTCGGTGGCGCGTTTGGCGGCGGCGCTGATGATGTCACGCATTCCGAGGCGAGCTTGTTCGGCGCTGGTGGTGATTTTTGTGCCGACATCTCCGGCTGTATCCCGAGAGGCGATGAGGGTGTCGGAGGGGATCGGGAGGTTGTCGATCGCGGTGCGGAGTGAGTGGCGTGCGGTTTTGAGGCGTTCTGAGATCGCGGCGTCATTGAGCGCGAATCGGGCGCAATCCTCCATTACACGCATTCCTTCGCGGGTGCGGTTGAGGTTTGCATCGATCATGCGGTGGATAGAATCGTCGAATCGTGGCATTGGAGCCGTCCTGGGGTGGCGAAACATATGCGGTGTGCGCAGAATGGAGTGTCGTGAGCGAACACCCAGATCCATCCTATGGCCTTGAACCACTCCCGGAAGTCCCAGAGTTGCCGGGGAGTGTGCGGATGGGTGAGGATTCCGAGGTTGCTTTGGATATGTTGGCTGCGGATCTCTTCGTGCAGTCCTCGAACTGCGTGTCGAGTTTCGGGCACTTTCATCTCGCGCTTTCGCTGGGGCGTGGTCCTGAGCGTCTGATCATGAAGCTCATGACGGATCCGAAGTACCGATCGATCCCTTGGGATCGGACGCATGTCTGGTCTGTGTCGGAGGGGGTGATCGAGCCGGGGCATCCTGAGCATTCGATGACGCATTGGCGTGAGCTTATCGCGGAGCCCGGCGAGGTCCCGGAGGATCAGCTGCATCCGATTGTGGCGCACCGTCCGGACGGGGCATCGATGTATGAGCGGGAGCTGGTGGAGCACCTGGAATGGCGAGAGCGGGGGCATGATCGTCTGGATTATGTGATTCTGGGTGCTGATGTTGAGGTGCTCAATGGGGTTGAGGACCCGATGAGGGGTCTTGTGGGGATGAACGACGATGAATCGCGGGTGGTGATGACGAGGCGGTTGCTCAATGCATCGCGGACGATCGCGGTGGTGGGGGTCGGGCACGAGGGACGGGGTTTGGTCGATGTTGTCCGGGAGGATCATGGCCAAGTTGGGTTATCACCCGATGCCGGGAGCCTGAAGTGGTTCCTTGATGCGTATGCTTGCCGATGCACGGAAGAGGAGCCTCATTGAACAAGCCCAGCGGACAGATCGAACCCAATGAACGCGTGACTTACTCGATCCGTCACGCGGACGAGGACCTGCTTGTGGTTGAGAAGCCGGCGCGGGTGGTCACGCAGCCGGGCGTGGGGCACCAGCACGATACGCTGCTCAACGGCTTGTTTGCGCACTATGGCGATCGGCTGCAGCAGTTGGGTGTTGCGCGAGACTTTGGGCTTGTTCATCGTCTCGATCGTGAGACATCCGGGCTGCTGGCCGTTGCGCTTTCGGCGCGGGCGTATGACGGGATGCGTGCGTTGTTTGAGACGCGGAAGGTCAGCAAGTACTACTGGGCGATTTGTCACAAAGCGCCCAAGGACCCGCAGGGTGTGATCAAGAAGGCGATCGCGGAGCAGGTGAAGCGGAAGGATCGGTATACCTCGATCAAATACGCGAAGATCTCGAACTCTGGCAAGCCCGCGGCGACGGCGTACCGGGTGCTGGCGAGCAATGAGCTTGGTGCGTTGATTGAGGCGAGGCCGGTGACGGGGCGTTTGCATCAGGTTCGTGTGCATCTGGATTTGATCGGGAGTGCTGTTCTGGGTGATCCGCAGTATGGCCCGAACCTGGTTCGTAAGGCGTCCTCGCGGTTGGCGTTGCATGCGCACCGGTTGGTGTTTGATCATCCGATCACGGGTGAGCCGATGGATATCACGACGAAGTTTCCTCGTGATCTCAAGGGCGTGCTGAAGAAGCTGCGCCTGCCGGGTCCTGAGGAAGCGAAAGCTGAACTCGAGGGCTGATCAGTCTTCGATCAACGCCCCGATGAACTCGCGAGCGACGCGATCGGCGAAGAGGAAGCCCTCGTCGCTCAGGGTCCAGCGTTCGCTGTTGGCGTTGCGAATCCAGCCTTGGTCAGCGCACATGATCGCGGCGCGCATGAGTTTCTGTGAGGCGTTGAGCTGGTCTGCGGTTTTCATGACCGAGATCGCGTCTGTGCCCTCGCTCAGTCGGATTGTTGTCATCAGCAGATCCATGAGTTCTCGTCGTGCGTTGGGCGGTTCATGGTCGCAGATGGGGGCGAAACCCTCGTCGTCCTTGTTGAGGTAGTCGTCGAGGCGGGGCGTGTTCTTCCAGCGGTGCTGCTGGAAGTGTCCCGAGGCGCTCGGCCCGATTGCGAGCCAATCCTGCTGTCGCCAATATGCGAGGTTGTGCATGCATTGGGCACCGGGCTTTGCGTGGTTGGAGACTTCGTAGCGTTCGAACCCGTTGGATCGGAGTGTCGCGATGGTGTGGTCGTACATCTCGGCTTCGAGTTCATCGGGTGCCTGGGTGAACTCGCCGCGCACGAGCCGGGCGGTCATGGCGGTTCCGGGCTCGTAGGTGAGTGCGTAGGCGGAGATGTGTTCGATGGGCATGGAGAGTGCGGTTTGGAGATCGTTGTTGAGGTGCTCGATCGTCTGGCCCGGGATCGCGTAGATGAGATCGAGTGAGCAGCGTTTGATCCCTGCCTGTTGGAGCGTGTTGATGGCGGAGGAGACTTTTTGTGGATCGTGCCACCGTTCCAGCGTTTTGAGGTGTGCCGCGTTGAATGATTGTGCGCCGAGCGAAGCACGGTTCACGGAGCCTGATCTGAGGACATGGGCGAGCTCTTGTGTCACGGTCTCGGGGTTGCACTCAACACTGAACTCCCCCTCGTTGGCATCGATGAGGGACATATCGAAATGGTCGTGGAGCGCGTCGAGGATTTTTGTCCATAGATCGGGTCTGAGGAGGGAGGGGGTCCCGCCTCCGACGAAGATGGTGCGCAGGGGCAGTGGGGCGAGCTTTGATTGGGCGATGAGTTCTCGGACCAAACGCGATGCGAACTTCTCCTGACGATCACGCGTATCAACAATGGAGTAGAAGTCGCAATAGTGGCATTTATGTGTGCAGAATGGGATGTGTATATAGAGCGATCGGGGCGTTTGATCGTTGAAATGGGGTGGTTCCCCAGTGAGCGCGTGTTGAAATACCGCCCGGGTTGTCCCGATGGAGCGTTGCTTGAGCAGTGAAAAGGCGGTATTGTCCGCCATAGGGCCTTGCCTCCGTGTCGATTCGTCGCGGGGTGACGCCGGGAAGGATAGGAACGCTTTGGAAGTCGTCTTGATTCGTGTGACGGAAAGTGGTCAGCAGCAGCCCGTGCCTCTGACTCGAGAGAAGACCATCATCGGACGCATGGACGATTGCCATCTCCGTATCCCTATCGCGGGTGTTTCTCGAAAGCACTGCGAGATCGTAGTTGAGGACGGGTCGGTGACGATCAATGACCTTGGGTCGAGCAATGGGACATATGTCAATCAGGATCGTATCGAATCGATCCCGGTCTCGGCGGGTGATCTTTTGTCCGTTGGTGGGCTGGTCTTTGTTGTTTCGGTGAACGGTGAGCCTGAGGACATCGATGCGGGGATCATGTATGAGGATGGTCTGCCCGATGTTGCGGATGCCTCGGCTGCCCCCTCTCCGGTCGCTTCCGCGCCTGAGCCGGCCCCGAAGGCGGTTCCCGCTTCGATCCTGAACGACGATTCCAGCATGATGGATTTCGAGTTCGACTTTGATGATGAAGAAGATCAGCCGCCGCTGTGATCAGCGGCGTTCTCTGTGGATCTCATTCAGGCTTTGCCTGCTCCGTGTCTGTCGGTGCGGGCTTGCTGAGTGGGACTCGGATTGTTGTGCCGCATGATTTGCAGCGCACGGTCTTGCCTCTTGCGATCTCAGGGATCGTGAGGACCTTGCGGCAAGTCAGGTTTGGACACATAATTCTGACCAACTTCTGGTCCGTCATCTGGCAACCTCCGGCTCGGTAAGACCATCGGCAAAAATCGTGAAGCTGTTTCTCGGATGCTGTGATAATCCGGTGATTTTCGCGTTTGATTTGTGTTCTGGGCTGACTATCCGCACTTCGTGGGTCTTGGCGAGATGGGTTCTTTGGGTGACCGGCGCTATCGTACTGGCCGATAACCTCGCCGCCGGTTTGGGCGGATTACTCGAAGAGAACGAAGGGCCCAGTTTATGACGGGTGAAGGCGCGAACACCACGGCTGTTGTTGGACTGCAATGGGGCGATGAGGGCAAGGGCAAGCTTGTCGATTTGCTCGCTGGTCGTTTCGATGCGGTGGTGCGTTATAACGGCGGTGCGAATGCTGGGCACTCCGTTGTGGTGGGTGGTGAACGCTACGCGTTGCATCTGGTCCCCTCGGGTATTCTGTCGCCTGGTGTCAAGGCGGTGATCGGGAATGGAGTTGTGGTGGATCCGCAGCGTCTTCTTGAGGAGATCGCGACGCTGAGCGAGCGTGGTGTTGATACCTCGCAGCTGATCATCTCCGATCGTGCGCATGTTGTGATGCCGTATCACAAGGCCGAGGACGAGCTGCGAGAGCAGATACTGAGCGGGTCAGTGCGTGATGACCAGACCCAGAGCAAGGGCGTGATCAACGCGATCGGTACGACGAAGCGTGGGATCGGTCCTGCGTACGCGGACAAGGTTCAGCGTGCGACGGCCGTCCGTGTTTGCGATCTGCTGCGTCCTGAGGTTCTGCGTGAGAAGCTCGAGATGATCTGTTCGATGAAGAACTCGGTCTTTTCGGCGCTGCATCCTGATGGGATTGAGCCGTTTGACGCGTACGAGTTGGCGGATCAGTATGCCGCGCTTGGGCAGCGGCTCGCGCCGATGATCCACGACACGGCGTACCTGCTGGATGATGTGCGCAAGGGCGGCGGGCGGATTCTCTTTGAGGGTGCGAACGCGACGATGCTGGATGTGGATCATGGGACATACCCGTATGTGACGAGTTCGAATGCGTCGGCGCTGGGGATCGGCGCTGGTTCAGGTGTTCCTCCGCAGTGCATCGATCGGATTATCGGTGTGGTGAAGGCGTACTCGACCCGTGTCGGCGGTGGGCCGATGCCGACGGAGCTGTTCGACGCTACGGGCGACGCGATCCGCGAGCGCGGACGCGAGTTCGGGACGACGACCGGGCGTCCGCGGCGTGTGGGTTGGTTGGATCTCGTCGCGGTGAAGTACGCCGCGATGGTTTCGGGTGCGACGGAGCTGTGCATCACGCTGCTCGATGTGCTTTCCGGGGAACCGGAGCTAAAGCTTGCGACGGGGTATCGGTCGGGCGATCAGATCTCGGATCGGTTTGTCGCGGACGGCTACGCGCTGGACGGTGTGAGCCCGGAGTATGAAACCATGGCGGGCTTTTCCGAAGATATCACCAAGGTCCGCACTTTCGACGAACTCCCAGAGGCTGCTCGGGCGTATTTGGAGCGGATCGAGTCGTTCGTCGGCGTTCGCGTTGGGATCGTTTCTGTCGGTCCTGATCGTGAGCAGACGATCATTCGTTCATGAGCCGGGTTTGGTTGACCAATCAAGAGGTGACGGGTTTTGACGAGTGAAGCCGTGAGTCGAGGGGAGACGGGTGCGTTGCGTTTCGATTCGCCAGAATCGGTGGCGGCGATCACGCGCATCAAGTCGCGGTATCCTGACGCTTGCCCTGAGCGGTTGATCGGGGATGTCGATCCGGCGCGGATCCCGCGGCATGTGGCCGTGATCATGGATGGCAACGGGCGCTGGGCTCAGGAGCGTGGTTTTCCTCGGATCTTTGGTCACCGCAATGGTGCGGCCGCGGTTCGTACGGCGATCGAGACCTGTGCCAAGCTTGGTATTGATGTCCTGACGCTTTATTCTTTCAGCAGCGAGAACTGGTCGCGTCCGAGCGAGGAAGTTCAGGCGCTGATGTCGCTTTGTGTGGATTATTGTGATGGGCAGCGAGAAGCTCTCCGTGATCACAATGTCCGCGTGCGGGTGATTGGACGCCGAGATGGGATGCCGGATGATGTTGTTCGCGCGCTTGAAACGCTCGAGCAGGAAACGGCTGGCTGTACGGGTCTGACGCTTTGTCTTGCGATTAACTACGGCTCTCGGGATGAGATTGTGGACGCGGTGAGATCGATCGCTGAGCGTGTCCGCGCTGGTGCGCTTGATCCGGATTCGATCGATGCGGATCTTGTGTCCGATTCGTTGTATACGCGTGAGCTTCCTGATCCTGATATGCTGATTCGTACGGGTGGGGATCTTCGTGTGAGCAACTATCTGCTGTGGCAGATCAGCTACAGTGAGATTTATGTGACTCGGACATACTGGCCCGAGTTCGATGAGGGCTGTTGGTGCGAGGCGGTTCGTGAGTTTGCCCGCCGTCAGCGTCGGTTTGGCGGGCTCATTGACGACGAGGCGTCATCGGATGATTCTTCTGAGGTCTAACCCTATCGAGTGCCCGTGCTGAAACATCGACTCACATTCGGTCCGATCTTCATCCTGCTTGTCGCGTTGCTCGCGTGGCTTGATGAATGGCTCGATGCCCAGCCCGCGCCCGCGTTTTTGGGTCGTGAGACTTTCCCTCCGGGAGTTGGCGTGTTCGTGGTGGTGGGGGTGCTTGGCGGTATGGGGGCGCGTGAAGTCGCGCGGATCCTTCGAGCCAAGGGGATTGAGATCGGAACCGGGGTTGCGGTGACGGTTCAGCTGCTGGGTCTTCTGGCGGTGGCGTTGACACCATCGGACTCGAACGCCACGATCGGGCTTGCGGCGGGGATGAGCAGCTCGATTCTCGCGTATGTCATCGGTGTGCTTTACGCGGTGCGTGATCGTGATGTGCAGGGTGCGATCGGGATCGGGTCTGGCGTGCTGATGATCCATGTGTATATGGGTTTGATGTTCGGGTTTCTTGTGCTGATCCGACGGGAGCACTCGATCTGGTTGCTTGTCTGGGTGCTGGCGAGTGTGAAGTCGTGCGATATCGGCGCTTACTTTACTGGCACGACGATCGGGAAGCACAAGATGATCCCTTGGCTGAGTCCTGGTAAAACCTGGGAAGGACTCGTTGGCGGTCTGCTGACATCGGGTGGGATCGCTGTGCTGGGGAGTTGGTTGCTTGCGAGGAACGGTATCGGCGCTCCAACACTCGGTGTTTCTGCGGTGATGGGTGTGCTCATGGGTGGGGTCGGTCAGCTTGGTGATCTTGCTGCGAGCCTGCTCAAGCGTGACGCCGGGGTGAAGGACTCGGGGACGAGTCTGCCTGGGTTTGGGGGGGCAATGGATGTCATCGATTCTCCGATATTGGTGGCGCCCCTTGCGTATTGGGGTCTTGAGATCGCATACATTCTGGGGTTCTGGTCCACGACCAGCATCTGAGTGGCTACACTCTTTGTATGAGCGAATCGACAGTTCAGGAGGACTGCATGTCCGTCACCCATCAGTTGCTCGGCGTGTTCCGTGTTGATAAAGAAATAAGCGGGCTTCAGAGCCGGCTCACCTCAGCGGAACGGTTCCTGAAAGAACAGACCCGGAAGCTCGCAGAGATCGGCGCTCAGGCTGAATCCCTGAACGCTCAGATCCGCCAGCTCAAAGCATCCGCGGCGAACGCGGAGGGCGAGAGTGAGCGGATCAAGACGCACATCGACGAGCTCCGTGAGAAGATGAACAACTCAACTTCGAACAAGGAATACAAGGCGCTGCTCAGCGAGGTCAACAACCTCAAAGAGCAGCGTTCGGTCTTTGATGAGCAAGCGCTTGAGCAGATGGAAAAGATCGAAGAACTCAACACGCAGCTCGGTGAGCTTGAGTCCGCGAAGAGCGAACGCGAGAAGATGCGAGGGGTTGCTGAGAGCGACCGTCAGCAGCGTGCCGATGAGATCGCGGGCAAGCTGGCGGAGCTTCGTGAGAAGCGTGAGCGGCTCGTTGCGGATGTTCCCAAGCATGCACTGAATGTGTATGAGGAGTTGCTCGAATCGCGTGGTGAGGATGCGATGGCCCCGCTGGAGATCATTGATCGGAAGCGGCACGAGTATGTGTGCTCGTCCTCGATGATGTCCGTGCCGGTTGAGGTCGCGGCTTCGCTGATCCAGGGCAAGCTCACGATATCACCGAATGACGGGTGCATTCTCTACCTCACTGAAGAGGATGAAGAAACGCTTTCCGACGCCTTCAAGAAATAAACGGATCGACGAGAGATTGATCTAGAACAAGCCGGAGACCGGATCGGTCGTCGGCTTTTCTTCTGCGCCTGGCGCAAGCGGTGGGAGTCCGAGCTGATCGCAGGCGCGCTGGGTGATCATGCGTCCGCGCCGGGTGCGAGCGAGGAAGCCGAGCTGGAGCAGGTACGGCTCGACCACATCTTCGAGTGTGCCGGCATCCTCATTGAGGGTTGCTGCGACCGCTTCGAGCCCGACGGGGCCGCCGTCGTAGACACTTCGGATTGTTTTGAGATAGCTGCGGTCGAGTTCGTCGAGCCCCAGGGCATCGACGCCTTCGAGTGCGAGCGCGTCGTCGACGATCTGTGTCGAGATTTTGCCGTTCGCTCGGACGACTGCGAAGTCTCGGACTCGCCGGAGGAGTCTGTTCGCGATGCGAGGGGTGCCTCGTGATCGAGATGCGATTCGCCCGAGCGAGTCAGAGTCGCATGTGCCCATGGAGAGCAACGACGCGGATCGCGTGAGGATATGGACGAGGTCGTGGTGCTCGTAGAAACGCAGGTGGTGTGTGATGCCGAAGCGTGAACGCATGGGCGACGAAAGAAGGCCTGCTCGCGTTGTTGCACCGATGAGGGTGAACGGGGCACACATGATCTGGACTGTTCGTGCGTTGAGTCCCGTATCGACTGGTACATCGATTTTGAAGTCTTCCATCGCGGGGTAGACGAACTCTTCGACAGCGATGGGGAGGCGATGGATCTCATCGATGAAGAGTACATCGCCTGGCTGGAGGCGGGTGAGCACGGCGACGAGATCGGTGCCGCGTGCGAGCGCTGGGCCTGAGGTGATATGTACCTTCGTGCCCAGTTCTGCCCCGATCACATGCGCGAGCGTTGTTTTTCCGAGCCCGGGTGGTCCGTGGAGGAGGACATGCTCGAGGTGTTCGCGTGACTCGGTGTCGTCCTTCTGGGCTTGGCGAGATTTGACCGCTTCGATGGCGATGAGCAGGCGTTCGATGAGTTCGGGTTGGCCGATGTACTCGTCGATCGATTGGGGCCTGAGCGCCCAGTTCTTGTGCTCTTCCGCGGGTGAGGCGGTGGGTGCGATGATGCGTTCGGTCGCCATGTGATGAGTCTATCGGGTCTTGGTCGGGTCTGCCGTGAAAACGACCTGTTCTTGGGTGTTTCCGCGCACGAAAAAGGGAGGCGTGTGCCTCCCTTCGGTGTTGGTGTCTGGGTTGGGTTACTCGGCTGCTGCCGTGGTATCGGATTCTTCGTCGTTCTCGAAGAGTTCGCCTTCACGCGGGAGCAGATCGGGAGCGTTTGCGAGGTTGTAGGCGACGATGGCCGCGTTTGTCGCGGATTGCATCAGGTATTCCTCGATGGCGAGATCGAGTCGGTCGTTCTGGGTGTGCCAGCCGTACTGGTAATCGGCACGCCCGACCTCATCCCAGAAGAAGCCCGGGACGCCTGCGCGGTTGAACGCTGCGTGGTCGGACCCGCCGTGCGTGTCGATTTTGTCTCCCGTCGGTCGGATGTTGACATTGAGGTGCTCGCCGTCGGTTTCGGAGTAGAAGACCCCGTTGATTGGAGCGGTTGCGGCTGCGAGGTATTCGACCATGAAATCTGCGGCGGGGATGCCGCCTTCGTAGTTCGTTCCACCGTCGTCGACGAACGCTGCGGAGATGTTCGCGAGTTCTTCTTCCGAGAGTGATTCGATGTAGGCCTTGGACCCGAGGAGCCCTTGTTCTTCACCTCCCCAGAGTGCGAAGCGGATGGTGCGCTTTGGCTGGGCGCCGACAGCGCCGAGGATGCGTGCGGCCTCGATTGTGACCGCTGTCCCGGTGCCGTTATCCACGGTGCCCTGCGACCCTGGGCCGTTCCATGAGTCCATGTGTGCCGAGATGATGACGACTTCTTCGGGCTTTTCTGTGCCGGGGATTTCAGCGATGACATTGTAAACGGGGTATGGACCGGCGCTGAGGTTGTTCTGGAGGTCGAACTCGACGATGAGGTCGACGCCTTCCATTGTGCGTGTCGCGAGGAAGTCGTAGTCGCTCTGGCGTACATTGACCTCGACATCTTCGGGGTAGTCTTCGAGTTTGCGCTCGCGCCACTTGTTTGATGAGGTTGTCCAGACGCGTTCGTCCTTGGAACTCGAGATGAATCCGAGCGGGTTCTCCGCGAGGACATGGGCCATCACCGCCTGCATGGTGTCGTCTTCGGTTTGCTCTTCCTGTGCTGCGGCTGCGGTTGCGCGTGCGAACTCGAGGGCAAACTCGTTGCCTGAGGCGGCGCGGGAGACGCCTGTTGCGTTGTCGCCGTCGATGTTGAGCTCGATGTTCGAGGTGCCCATGTCGTGCTTCCATTGGAAGGTGACGGTGTTGCCGTTCTTCTCGATGTTTGAGATCGGGCCCTCGGAGAAGTTCTGGATGGACATCGATCCGGTGGGTTCGTCGCCGTCCATATTGAGTGTGAGTGTTGCGGGGACCTGGGATCCGTGGTAGTCGAATGACCCTTCCCATGCGTACGGATCGACCTCCGCGTTTTCCGCTGGCGTTGGGTTCATGATCTCATCGAGATTGCTGCGGATGTCGTGGCGTTGATCCATGCGTTCACGCATCAGGAAGCCTGTGGAGCGAACACCGCCTCGGCCGCCGTAGTTGGGTTGTATGAGTACCCATGCGTCTGCGTAGTCGCCCTTGTTCTGTTCGTATTCATCGAGCGTGGAGGGGAGGAACATGGTTGGCCCTTGTTCCGTGCCGTCTGTGCCCGGTGCCCATGCCAGGGTCGTGAACTCCATGGACCGAACCTCGCGGGGCTCTGCATTTCGGCGTCGGCTGGTCTTCATGAGCACGCGTCCGGAGGACGGGCCTCGATCAAAGCGGGTTTCGACCTCGCCCCATTTGTGAAGATGGGCGTTTGAGAGCCCGTAGGTTTCGAAGAGGTCGCGTGCCCAGCGCTGGGATTGTTCGAGCGATGTGGAGCCGGTGAGTCGTGGGCCGAAGGTTTCGCACATCTCGGTGAGGGTGGCCATGACCTGAGAGTTGTTCTTGCCCTCGCTGATGATCGCTTCGATTGTTTCCGGGTCACCCATCTCGATCTGTGGGATGGGGGCCTGCTCGCCGTCGATGATGGCGTAGCCCTGGGGTTCTTCTTCGGTCACGCGGGTCTGGCTTGAGGTGCAGGCACCGAGAGACATGCAGGTGCCGGCGAGCGACAAGACAAGATAGCGATTAAGCTTGGACATCGTTGAAACTCCTCGGAGGATAAAGATTGCGCAATGGGCGAGTGCCCGTTTGAGCATATACCAACACGAGGGGATGTCGTTGCTGCCTGAGCTTGGTTTTCTGCAAGAGAATGTGGAATCGTTCTCGGGGCTTACTCGAGGGGGAGGCCCTTCTTCTGCCACAGGTTGACCAGTCGTTCAACCTCGATGGGCTCCCAGATCCGTTCGTTGCTCAGGCGCACACGGAGGAGTTCACCCTTCCCGTTGTACAAGCTGACCGTGGGGGGGGTGTTGGGAGAAGTCTTGGTCGTGATTCGGACCATTCCGGGTGACTCTTCGGGGTGTTCGACGAGGTCCCAGCGGAGGGTGATCGCGCCCGCGGAGCTGTTGTATGCGTAGGAGGCGTAGTCGCCGGGTTCTGCGTGCTTGGCGAGCAGGGGGCTGATGAGGTAGCTGAGCGCCTGCGAGATGTATCCATCGCCCTGAATCAGGGGTGAGGTCTTTGTGGGTGCAGACCCGCTTGAATCGGTCAATACGACCAGATTCTTCTTTGATCTTGCTCCGGTGATGGTTGAGGTGCTCTGTTCACCGCCCTGGCGGAGGGACATTTTGATGGTCCATGATTCCTCTTCGCCATCGATCGATGTATAAAAGGTTGCACGCGTGTCGACTCGGAGGTCTTCTTCGATGGCCATGGCGTCGATCTGCACGAGATACCCCATGGTTTGATCGTCCTCGGTCCATTTATTGCGTGGTTTTTCGGTCAGGTCACCCTTGAAGCCGGCCCATGATCGGGTTCGGCGGTAGCCATATTCGGTCGCGTCCATGTCGTCGCCGGTGACGGCGGGCAGATACAGGCGTTCCCATCGATCGTTTGATTTTCGGGTCGTGACCGCCTGGATTTCCTCTGGCGAGCGGAGATCGAGGAAGTCGAGCATCTTGCGTATGGCAGCCGCGCGTTGGACATCCTTATCTGTGGGGTTTCCGAGATCCATGGTTGCGACGGTGTTTTCGTACATCACTCGGCATCGATCGAAGTCTCGATAGAGCGTTGTGAGGTCGAAAATGATGAATCGCTGGGGTTGGGTCTGGAAAATCGTCATGCCTCGGACGGAGTCTGGCTTGCCGTTCGTGCCGGGCATGCGGACATAGAAGCGTTGTCCGGACCAGAGTTTGATTTTGAGGTTCTTTTCGTGCTCGATGATGGCGCCCGTGGAGGAGTTTCCGAAGCGTGTGAGCTGTTTGATGATGCTTTGTGCGACTTGCTCAAGGGAGAGGTCTTTATTGGTCGTCCGCTGCTCTTTGATGATCATGACGCCGATTTTGTCGGGGAACCCGACGCCGACGCTCGTGTTGGTGCCGAAGCTTGTTGTTTCGGAGACAGCGCCTTTGGGGAGCATGATGCTGAGGTCGAGGGCGTCGATTCGAACCGGATCGGGTTCAAAGTCAGTTGTTGTGGGGCTCGCGGGTGCTGTCTGGGCGAATGACTGGAGGGTCATCAGGGAGATCGTCAGTAGGGCGAAGCATCGGGTGATTCGAGTAGCGTTCCGCATGGTTGGGTTCCCGTTTGAGCGTTTGGGCGGTGGTTCTTGAGAGTCTATCGGGCACATCGGCACGATCCCATCGGTGAGTCTGGGCAGAAAACTTGGTCTTGATAGGGTTTACGGATTGACTCGGCGACGGTTCGGACTACGCTTCCCTCCCGCCTGATCTCTTCGGGCGGAAGTGTTTGTGCCTTCACACTCAAGGCGAATGTGAATGCGGGCGAGTGTCCGCATCGAACCTGAGTGGGCTCGAGCGTGATTGGGTCGGGTTTTCCGACCGGAAACAGGAGTGTCGGCCATGTCGATCAACCGTATTCGTATTCGTATGGAAGCTTACGACCATATCGCCCTCGACGCTTCGGCGCGTGACATCGTTGATCACGCGAAGCGCACCAACGCCAAGGTGAAGGGTCCGATCCCGCTGCCCACTCGCATCGAGCGTTACACCGTTCTGCGTGGTCCGTTCGTTGACAAGAAATCTCGTGAGCAGTTCGAGATCCGCACCCATAAGCGGATTATTGATATCCACGAACCCAACAACCGCACTGTCGAGGCCCTCAACCGCCTCGTCGTCCCCGCGGGTGTGTTCGTCAAGATCAAGGCATAACAGTACTTCAACACAGGTCTACCTCGGATGGGGTGGGCCTGTTTTTCGTTGATTTTCACCCTGAAAAGACTTCCTCTGTCCCTGAGACATGAAGCGGTTCCCACCCGAAGTGGGGATGAGGATACAGACATGACCGCACCCAGCAAATCAGCACACCTGCTTGGCCAGAAAATCGGGATGACCCGTGTTTATGACGAAAAGGGCGTTTCGTCGCCAGTGACCGTCATCAAGATCGATCCGAACACCGTGACGCAGATCCGCACCCCTGAAAAAGACGGGTACAGCGCGGTCCAGGTCGGTGCCGGCGACATCAAGGCACGCAACTCGACGATGCCCTTGATCGGTCACGATGCGAAGGCCGGAGTGGCTCCTCGCCGCAAGCATGCTGAGTTCCGTGTCGAAGACGGCAACGAGTCCAACTGGGAACTCGGGCAAACCCTTACGGTCAGCGAGTTTGATGAGGTCAAGTTCGTCGATGTGATCGGCATCAGCAAGGGTAAGGGCTTCGCGGGTGGTATGAAGCGTTGGGGCTTTAAGGGCCAGCTCGCTTCTCACGGTGTCGAGCGGAAGCATCGTTCGCCCGGTTCGATCGGCGGTCACGGCAACAATGCCGGTAAGTCGGGTCGGATCAAGAAGGGTAAGAAAATGGCAGGTCACCTGGGCAGCAAGCGGATCACGGTCCGTTCTTTGGATGTTGTTGGGGTGGATGCTGACAAGAATCTGATTCTGGTAAAGGGTCCGGTTCCTGGGCACAACAACGCTTGGGTCGAAGTTCGTCCCGCAACGCGTCTCTATCGCTCGAAAGCGTCGAGAGCGTAAAAGCTTTTTGTTTGTGAGTTGATTGAAGGTAACGAGGGGGGAATAATCCCTGCTCACAGGTTCGGCAGGTCGATTGATCGAAACCGTCGAGCATAACAAGTCATTGTCCCCGGCGGTTTGCCGGGATCACAATGCCGAGTCAAACCTGCGTTCCTGAGCGCCGCGAAGCGGTGGTCCCCAAGCGAAAGCAACAGGGCAATACTCAGAACCGGGTAAGGCGTAATGGGCCGGACGAGAGTCCGGGTGGTCCGTGAGGCGTGAGGCGAGGTAAAGACCTATGGATGTCCCCGTCTATTCAATGAGCGGCGAAGCTGCCGGCACTCTGTCTGTCGACGAGATCGCGCTCGGTGAGACTGTCAACGCAGATCTTCTGAAGCAGGCGTTCGTGATGTATCACGCGAACCGTCGTCAGGGTTCTGCACGCACGAAAAATCGTACGGCGACAGCCTACACCACGAAGAAGATGTACAAGCAGAAGGGTACCGGGCGTGCGCGTCACGGTGACAAGGGTGCGAACCTGTTCCGTGGCGGTGGTCACGCGAAGCAGAAGACGCGTACTCGTGAGGACTATCACAAGTCCATGCCCAAGAAGATGCGTCGCAAGGCGAATCGCAATGCTCTGCTTGCCAAGCTCTTGGATAATGAAGTCCGGGTGATCGATGGTCTGAGCTTTGACTCGCCACGCACCAAGGAGTTCGTGGGCTTCCTTGATGCACTCAAGGTTGACCGCTCTACCCTCGTGGCGCTTTCGGGTGACGCAGAGAAGAGCAAGAACGCTCGTCTGAGTGCTCGCAATGTCGATGGTGTGCAGATCTGCCGTGCGGATCAGCTCAATGCCTTCGAGATGCTTAACAATCGCTACCTGGTGATCGATAAGAGCGAGCTTGAAGCTTGGCTCGCCGGTCCCAGCTCGCACACGGGTAAGACCGTTGCAGGGGAGGCGTAAGTCATGCTTGAACCTCACTACATCCTCCGCAAGCCGCTTCTCACTGAGAAGAGCACGGCGCAGATGGAATCAGAGAATGTGTACACCTTCGAGGTTGATCGTCGGGCGACGAAGGACGACATCAAGTCGGCCGTCGAGCAGGCGTTCAGCGTGAAGGTTGAGAAGGTAACCACGCAGGTCCGTAAGGGCGGCTCACGCCGTTTCCGCTACGGGACGGTTGCTGAGAATAGTTGGAAGCGTGCGATCGTGAAGGTCGCTGAAGGTCAGTCGATCGAGCTCTTCTGAGCCGGTCCGTATAAGGAAGGACTGCAGATATGGGCATCCGTGTCTACAAACCAACAAGTGCGGGCCGCCGGAACGCTTCGGTCAACCTCAATGAGGAAGTGACCAAGAAGTCCCCGGAGAAGAGCCTGCTCTCGCCGCGTCCTCGTAAGGGCGGGCGGAACAGCCAGGGCAAGATCACCGTTCGCGGTCGTGGCGGTGGTGCCAAGCGTATGTACCGTCAGATCGACTTCAAGCGTCGTGATCGTGACGGGATCGAGGGCGAGGTTGTCGGGATCGAGTACGATCCGAACCGGACCTGCCACATCGCGTTGATTGAATACAGCGACGGCGTCAAGCGCTACATCCTCGCCCCCAAGGGCCTGACTGACGGCGACACGGTCGTTTCGTCTGCGGATGAGGCGATCGAGCCCACGGTTGGTTCGATGATGCCGCTGCGTTTTATCCCGGCTGGTATGAATGTTCACTGCGTCGAGCTCCTCCCCGGTGCGGGTGGCAAGCTCTGCCGGAGTGCTGGTTCGTCGGCTCGCCTGACGAATAAGGAAGGCAAGTACGCGACACTCGTGATGCCATCTGGCGAAACGCGTCGCGTGCTGATTGACTGCCGTGCAGTTGTGGGGCAGATTGGTAATACCGATCATCAGAACCGTCGTTTGGGCAAGGCAGGCATCAGCCGCCACTTGGGTCGTCGTCCGAAGACCCGTGGTGTTGCGATGAGCCACCATGCTCACCCGATGGGTGGTGGTGACGGTCGTAGTAAGGGTGGTCGTGCCCCTGTGAACAAGGCTGGTACGCCCGCGAAGGGTGGCGGTACGCGTGACCGCAGCAAGCCCTCGCAGGATCTGATCATCCGTCGTCGTAAGAGCAAGCGTTACGGTCAGCTGAAGTAAGGCATCGAGGAGTATTGATATGGGACGCAGTCTGAAAAAAGGCCCGTATGTCGTCGAGAGCCTTTACAAGAAGGTGATGAAGCAGTCCGAGTCGGGTGAGAACAAGCCCATCAAGACCTGGGCTCGCGCATGCACGATCGTGCCTGAGTTCGTTGGTTACACCTTCCAGGTGCACAACGGTCGCGCCTTCCTCGATGTTTTCGTTACAGAAGACATGGTGGGGCACAAGCTCGGTGAGTTTGCGAATACGCGTACTTTCCGTGGTCACACGAACAAGAAGGAAGGTCTGAAGTCCGGACGCTGATGCGTTCATGACTCAGAAGGAAGGAAGAAGCCGTGCGACTTCGAGCCAAAGAACTGAAAAAGCGTGCTGATGATGCGGGCGTGAGCGTAGAGCAGCTCGCGGACGCCGTGAGCCGTGATGGCCTGAGCGGCGACGCTGCCGTCAAGGCCGTGAAGAACTGGCTGGGCGGCAAGGGTACTCCCCGCTGCACCCGGTCTGATATTGAGGCGATGGCGACAGCGGTCGGGTGTCTCTCGCGAGAAATCGCGACATTCACCACGATGGTCCGCAACCATCGCGGTAGCCCCAAGAAGGCGATCCTTGTCGCGGACATGATCCGTGGCAAGAGCTTCGAGGATGCGAACAACATGCTCGCATTTTCGACCAAGCGTGCGGCGGTGAACTTCCGCAAGGCATTGATGGCCGCGGCAGCCGACGCTGAGCAGCTCGGCGCTGATCCAAGCAATGTCTTCGTGAGTGAGGTCACTGTTGATCGTGGTACGCACATCAAGCGTTTCCGTCCGAAGGATCGTGGGCGTGCTCACCCGATCATCAAACGCACGAGCCACATTACTCTGTCACTTCAGGAGCGTAACTAATGGGACAGAAGTCACACCCATTCGGATTCCGACTCGGCGTCACTGAAGCGCACCGCAGCCGCTGGTACGCTCCCAAGGCGCTCTACGGCGAGCTCCTTGTCGAAGACGAGAAGATCCGCAAGTATCTCGATAACCGCCTGAACCGTACGCCCCCGAACGCGTTCGTTTCGGACATTCATATTGAGCGTACGCGTGAAGAGCTCAAGGTCATCATCCGCACGGCCCGTCCCGGCCTGGTCATCGGCCCCAAGGGTGCCGAGGTTGATCGGATGACCGAAGAGCTTCAGTACATGACCGGTCGTAAGGTCTCGATCTCGATCATCGAGATTCGTGAGCCGGACATGGACGCGCAGCTCGTCGCGGAGAATGTCGCCGAGCAGCTCAAGAAGCGGATGGGTTTCCGTCGCGTCGTCAAAATGCGGAGCGAATCCGTGATGCAGGCGGGTGCCAAGGGTGTCAAGATCCAGATCGCGGGTCGCCTCGGTGGTGCAGAAATGTCCCGCACGATGGATGTCCGTCTCGGGGCACTGCCGCTCTCGACGCTTCAGGCGAATATCAACTACGGTTTCGCTGAGAGCTTGACATCCTACGGGATCATCGGCGTGAAGGTATGGATCTACAAGGGTCCATACTCGAGCGAACAGGAAGAAAACCAGTCAAACGCAGCGGGCGCTCAGGCGCGTGCTCGTGGTCGCCGCTAAGCGGTACTGATTAGTCAGCAGTTACGGAAGGGATTGCACGAATGCCTCCTTATAAGATTCCCAAGCGAGTCAAGCACCGCAAAGAGTTCCGCCGGGTCCGTGATCGCAAGGCGACCAAGGGCAACTATGTCGCTTTCGGTGAGTTCGGTCTGCAGGCCCTTGAGCCCTGCTGGCTCAAGAGCAACTGCATCGAAGCCGGGCGTGTGACATGTCAGCACTACCTCAAGCGTGAGGGCAAGCTGTTCATCCGCGTGTTCCCGGATAAGCCCATCTCCAAGAAGCCTCTCGAAACTCGAATGGGTAAGGGTAAGGCGGATGTGGATTACTGGGCTGCCCGCGTGAAGCCTGGCACGATCCTTTATGAGCTCGCAGGCGTGAGCGAGGCCCGTGCGCGTGGCGCGTTCTTCCGAGTTGCAATGAAGATGCCCGTCAAGTGCCGCATGGTCGGCCGACGAGTCGAGGCGTAAGGAGCGAACGATGACCGGTGCAGAAGTACGCAAACTCAGTGACGAAGAAATCACGGTCGAGCTCGCCAACCTTCGTGGCAAGCTGCTCGCTCTGAAGAACAAGGGCGTGAGTGAAAAGATCGAAGACACCTCGCAGTTTGGGAAGATCCGCAAGGATGTAGCCCGCCTGCTGACAGAGCAGACGGCCCGGGCCGCGAGCTAAGGCGCTCACAGGAGAACGCAATGAGCGATACAGAACTCAAAGGTGCAAAGGTTGGCGTAGTCGAGAGCGATGCGCGGGACAAGTCCCGTAAGGTCGTGATCCACTACAAGGCAAAGCACCCGAAATACGGCAAGTTTGTGAGCAAGCGGACAGTGCTGCATGTTCACGATGAGAACAACGAGTCCGCGATGGGCGATGTGGTTGAGATCGTGCAGTGCCGCCCGATCAGTAAGACCAAGAGCTGGAAGCTCAATCGTATCGTGGAGAAGCGTGCCGACTGATTGGGGCAACCCAATCGTTGGGCGAATCGGAAGATCGCACACGCGAGCAAGCGTGAGACAAGGCAGGGCAAGCAATGCTCCAGCAAGAATCAAGATGTGAAGTGGCGGACAACTCTGGCGGTAAGATCGCCTATGTCATCCGCGTCTACGGCGGTTCAACCCGTCGCGACGGTCAGACCCGTCGTCAGGCGTACCTTGGTGACAAGGTCCTGGTCAGCATCAAGAAGGCGCTCCCGGGCGCTGATGTGAAGACGGGCGAGATGTACAAGGCCGTCGTTGTTCGTACCGCACGGAATACGCGTCGTAAGGACGGCTCGTATGTGAAGTTCGATTCGTCCGCGGTCGTGCTCATTAACGACGACGGCAACCCGAAGGGCACCCGCATCTTCGGCCCGGTCGCTCGTGAGCTCCGTGAGCGCAAGTATATGAAGATCATCTCCCTTGCACCGGAGGTCGTGTGATGCCAAAGCATATTCGAAAAGGCGATCAGGTCATTGTGACCTCGGGCGATAACAAGGGCGCGATCGGTGAGATCACCGAGGTGCTCACGAAGTCGGACCAGGTCATTGTCAAGGGTGTCAACATGCGGACCAAGCACCTCCGTCGTTCGCAGCTCAACCCGCAGGGTGGGACTGTCACGATCGAGGCGCCGATCCACATCTCGAATGTTTCCCCCGTCGTTGATGGCAAGCCATCTCGGGTTCGCTTTGAGACCAAGGATGGCGTGAAATCTCGCGTCGCGGTTCGTGGTGGGAAATCACTCGGGCAGGTCGGGCGTGCCCGGGGCTGAGCTGAGATCCGCGTAGATATACAAGAGTCGACTCATGAGGGCGTCTTCCGGATGGAAACCGGGGACAATCAGGCCCAGAAGAAGGCAGAGTGATGGCGAAGAAAGACAAGTTTGATCAAGCAGTGATCGATGAGGCAATGGCGTCCAACACGCCTCGTCTCCAGACAACCTTCGAGCAGGAAGTACTCCCGAAGCTGACTTCGGAGTTCGGTATCGCGAATCGCAACGCGATGCCCAAGCTCGAGAAGGTCACGATCAATGTGAATGTCGGTCGCCACCTGGATGGGACGAAGGTTCCGACCAATGTCCGCGAAGCCGTGATTCACACGCTGACGACGATCTCGGGTCAGAAGCCTGTCGCGATCGCTGCGAAGAAGTCCGTTTCGAACTTTAAGGTTCGTGAGGGATACGAGACAGCATTCAAGGTGACGCTCCGTCGTGATCGGATGTGGCACTTTGTTGATCGCCTGTTCAACCTGGCCGCGCCTCGTATCAAGGACTTCCGTGGTCTCAACGACAAGGCGTTCGATCGTCAGGGCAGCTACTCGATGGGGCTGACTGAGCAGGGCGTGTTCCCTGAGATCAACATGGCGGAGCAGAGCTTCACCCACGGTATGAACATCAACTTCAGCTTCAGCAACTCGAACCCCGAGCTGAGCAAGTTCGTGCTCGCGGAACTCGGACTGCCGTTCAAGAAGCCGGCGAAGAACAAGAAGAACTGAGCACGGGCAAAGGATTAAGCAGATATGGCCACCAAAGCACAAGTCGCCAAAAGCAAGCGTACCCCAAAGTACTCGTCCCGCATTGTTCGCCGTTGCGAGCTCACGGGTCGTTCGCGGGGTGTGTACCGCAAGTTCCGAATCAGCCGCATCATGCTCCGCAAGCTCGCGCTCGAGGGCAAGATCCCCGGGATGCGTAAGGCCAGCTGGTAAATCGGAATGAGACCGGTAGGAAACAACGCCCCCTGCAGAATCATCGGGGCAGAACGAAACACCCAGGCCATGAGTGCCTGCAAAGAGTACGCAAGGACAAAGGTAGGTCCCCATGTCGATCAGTGATCCAGTCGCAGACATGCTCACCCGCATCCGCAACGCAACGCGGAACCGCTCCAAGAGCGTTGTTGTGCTGAACAACAAGGTGTGCCGCGGTGTCGCGGAAACCCTCAAGAGTGAGGGGTACATCAACGGGTACGAAGTCGTTGAAGACAACAAGCAGGGCACGATCCATGTGGACCTGAAGTACGGGCCGCGTGGCGAGGTGCTGATCCATGAGATCAAGCGCATGAGCAAGCCCGGCTGCCGTGTATACAAGAAGGTCGGCGAGATCCCCGCGCCCATGCAGGGGCTCGGTATCTCGATCGTCTCCACAAGCAGCGGCGTGCTCTCGGATCGTCAGGCCCGCGAGAAGGGTGTTGGTGGAGAGCTTCTCTGCACCGTGCTCTGAATGACCCAAGGAATGATTTAACGGGTGAGAGTTTCACCCACATCTGCGATTGGAATCCCCGGCTTCGGTCGGACGACGAGGACAGTCGGAAAGGAACGCGAACATGTCGCGAATCGGTAAAAAGCCCATCTCGGTGCCCGGCAATGTGAAGGTCAACCTGAGCGAGAATAGCATCTCGATCGAGGGACCCAAGGGCACGCTGTCGTACGATTTCCGCCCGGAAGTCGATGTCTCCTTCGATGAGGGTGACAAGAGCATCTCCGTCAGCATGGACGAGAAGCTGATCCAGACGAAGCGTTCCAACAATGCATACTGGGGCACAACTCGTGCGTTGATCAATAACATGATCAAGGGCGTCACCGACGGGTACGAGAAGAAGCTCCAGGTCGTCGGTGTTGGTTGGACTGCTACCGTGAACGGCAATAAGCTCGCGCTCAAGGTCGGGTACGCGAACATCATCGAGATGCCGATCCCCGAGGGACTCACGGTGACCGCTGACAAGCAGATCATCACGGTGAGCGGCGCAGATAAGCAAGCGGTGGGGCACTTTGCCGCATCGACCCGTGCGAAGCGGAAGCCCGAGCCGTACAACGGCAAGGGTATCAAGTACCTCGACGAGGTCATCATGCGTAAGCAGGGCAAGGCGTTCGGTAAGTAAACCAAGAGTAACGCACTGAGCGGATCGGGTTACCCGATCCACACGAGGTGATCAAGATGAATAAGAACAAACTCAAGGACGCACGCCGAGCCCGCCGCCGCATCGGCATCCGCAAGCGCATCGCAGGCACCCCCGAGCGTCCTCGTCTGGCGGTCTACCGCTCCCTGAATCATGTGTACGCTCAGGTCATCGATGATCTGGCGGGCAAGACCCTTCTGAGCGCTTCGACGCGTGATAAGGGTGTGAAGATTGAAGGAGCTTCCGGCAACTGTGACGCGGCCAAGAGTGCCGGGTCCCTTCTCGCCGAGCGTGCCAAGGAAGCGGGCATCACCGATGTGGTGTTCGATCGTGGCGGTTTTAAGTATCACGGGCGGATCAAGGCGTTCGCTGACGCGGCACGCGACGGTGGTCTGAAGTTCTAACGGAACGATTCTGAAAGAGACAGCAACTATGGCTGAAATCCTCGACGAAAGCACGAATCTCGAGTCGCATACCGTCGGCATCTACCGCACCGCAGCAACGGTCAAGGGTGGGCGTCGATTCAGCTTCGGCGCACTCGTTGTCGTCGGCGACCGACGCGGCAAGGTGGGCTACGGGTACGCCAAGTCCCCCGAAGTACCGACCGCGATTGAAAAAGCGCAGAAGCGTGCTCGACAGTCACTTGTCACGGTGCCGATGGCCGGGACGACCTTCCCTCATGAGATCGAGGGCCGCGCGTGTGCAAGCACCGTCCGGCTCATGCCCGCATCGCCGGGTACCGGTGTGGTCGCTGGCGGTACAGTCCGTGCGGTGATGGAAATCGCTGGCATCTCGGATTGTCTGACCAAGTGCACCGGTTCGACCAGCAAGCTCAACACGGTTCGCGCCGTCATCGACGGGCTGACCAAGCTCCGCACGCGTGAGCAGATCGCCGAGCTGCGTGGTGTTGAGATCACCACCTCGGACATCGAAGAGCGGATCGAGCGCGGTAGCAAGTTCATGCCTTCGAAGGTTGAGGGCGAAAAAATGGCAGCTCCTGTGAACACCGTCGGCCAAGACCGAGGTGGACGCGGTGGGCGAGGTGGTCGCGGCGGACGCGGCGGTGGGCGTGGTGGTCGCGGTGGCGATCGTGGCGCACCCGCACAGGCGCCGGCTTCCGCTCCCGCAGGTGATGCACCAGCGGCAGCAAAGCCCGAGGGCGGCGAATCCACTGAGTCCAAAGAGAGCTGATCAAACACAAGCACACCTAACCGGGAGTCATCGGCCATGATGATCCATGAAGTTACCGCGATGGCGGGCAAGTACAAGAAGCGCAAGCGGGTCGGACGAGGCGTCGGCTCGGGCAACGGTAAGACTGCTGGCCGCGGGCAGAAGGGTGCTGGTGCACGCCAGGGTCACTCCAAGCTCTACCAGTTTGAGGGTGGCCAGATGCCGTTCTTCCGTCGCATGCCCAAGTTCGGGTTCACCAACGCGAAGTTCAAGACCCAGTTCTGGATTGTTAACCTCAGCGCCATCGTTGAGCACGACGACTTCAAGAACGGTGGCGATGTCAGCTCCGAGACCCTCGTCAAGGCGGGTCTGGTGCGTGACACCTCCCGTGACCTGAAGATCCTGGGTGGGCTGGCCGACGGTGAGGATAAGCTCGGCGTCAAGCTGAATGTGACCGCGAACCGCGTGACCGATTCAGCTCGCAAGCTCATCACCGATGCTGGTGGCAGCGTTACTGAGACAGGCACACGCCGCGACAAGGTCCGAGGGATCGATCGCAACTCAGACGATCGCGCTCCCAAGAACCTGACGAAGAAGCTGAAGAGCCAGGAATGGCATCGGAAGCGTTCCGAGGCATTCGCACGCGGCGAGGTTCTCAAGAAGAAATGAGCTCAACGCTCGGGTCCGTGATCCGAGAAGGTGAGAATGTGTTGTGATTCAAGACGCCGTGACCGATCGCTTGATGGCGGGGCCTACGATCCCCCCAAGGTATCGGTCACGGCGTTTTCATTGATGATCGCGGCGAACGGCGCGCCGTGCCGACGGACGCAGGACCAGGCGGAGTACTGACAGGATGCTGATCAAAACCATCATCAATGTCTTCAGGATCGAGGAGCTTCGGAAGAAGATCCTTTTCACGATTGGGATGCTCGCGGTCTACCGCATCGGCTTCTGGATCCCGGTTCCTGGTGTAGATCAGAGTGCGCTGACCCAGTTCTTCGAGGCACAGGCCGCCTCTGGCGGTGCCGCGGGCAAGGTCATGCAGTATGTCGCGATTTTCTCAGGCGGATCGTTTGGTCAATCCACGATCTTCGGTCTGGGGATCATGCCGTACATCACGGCCGCCATTATCTTCCAGCTCTTTCAATCCGTTTCGCCTCAGCTCAAGAAGCTGAAGGAGGAGGGGCCCACGGGTTTCGCGAAGATTCAGGAATGGACCCGTTATGTGACGGTGGGGCTGTGTGTAGTTCAGGCGGTCGGGTGGCTCTCGTTTATTACCAAGTCTCAGCTTGTCTATGGCGAGTGGTCATCGAATCCGCTGTGGTGGGTCATGGCTGTCACCGCGCTCACCGCGGGCACGATTTTCCTGATGTGGCTCGGCGAGCAGATCGACCGGTTCGGTATCGGTAACGGTGTCTCATTGATCATCATGGCAGGGATCCTCACGGGCATGCCCGGTGCGATCATGAGCCTGTACAGCGGCTTTGATCCCAAGGACTCCACCAAGATGGGCTGGATGGGCCTCATTGTTCTCATCTCGCTCTTTGTGATGGTTGTCGCGGGTTCGGTGCTCCTGACCGTTGCTCAGCGTCGCATCCCGGTGCAGCAGGCGAAGCACTCACGCGGAAAGCGCGTGTTCGGCGGGCAGAAGAGCTACCTTCCGCTGCGTGTGAACCACGGCGGCGTCATGCCGATCATCTTCGCGAGTTCGCTGATGATCTTCCCCTCTGTTGCGTTCGGGTACCTCACGGAGCTCGCGCAGACCTCAGGGAACAACGACGGGCTGTATTTCGATGCACTCCAGTGGCTGAGCACCAACTTCCAGATGGGGCAGTTCCCATACATGGTGCTCTATGTCGTGATGGTGTACTTCTTCAGTTACTTCTGGATCACCGTTCAGTTCAATCCTGAAGAGATGAGCAAACAGCTCCGAGATCATGGGTCGTTTATCCCCGGGCTCCGTCCTGGTCCACGAACGGCCGAGTATCTGGAAGCGGTGATGGAACGCATCACCTATGTCGGTGCGGCATTCCTCTCGGTGATTGCGGTTCTTCCCATGGTTGCGAGTTCCAAGCTCGGCATCGAGTTCACCGTATCCCAGTTCCTCGGTGGTACCGGGTTGCTGATCGTGGTGTCCGTGGCGTTGGACTTCCTGCAGCGTGTGGAAGCCTCATTGCTGATGCGGAACTATGAGGGCTTCCTCGGGAACTCCGCTGATAAGTAGTTTCGGCGAGTGTTTGGGTCGTCGGATTGAGAATTTTTCAAGCTCAAGCCACTTTGCGTGCTTGAGATACAAGAAATATTCGGTTTCGGGCCTATAGTCTTGGCCCAGCTTTCCCCAGCGGGATGGCTGTGAATCGAAGGCAGATGAATACTGGGCCAAAGATTTGAGCCCGCAGCGCGTCGCGATGGGCGACAGGAGCAAGTTATGAAGGTTCAATCGAGTGTTAAGCGTCGCTCCAAGGACTGCCAAATCGTTCGTCGCAAGGGCAAGGTCTTTGTGATCAACAAGAAGAACCCCCGTTTCAAGCAGCGTCAGGGCTGATCGCTCAGTAACGGGTTAATCGAGTTAGATACGCGTGCGAAGCACGCAGCACATTTCCGGCGTGAGCCGGTGACAGGAGCAAACAGTGCCCCGTATCGCAGGTGTTGACATCCCCGATCGCAAGAAGATCTACTACGCGCTTCAGTACATCCACGGTGTGGGTCCGAAGTATGCGGCTGATATCCTTGCAGAAGCAAACATCAACCCCGAGGCTCGTTCGAACGAGCTTTCGGAAACCGATGTTTCGCAGATCAATACGATCATCGACAACGGGTACCTCGTCGAAGGTGCGCTCCGTCGTCAGGTCCAGCAGAATATCCAGCGTCTGCGTGAGATCCGCTCCTACCGGGGCGATCGTCACCGCTCGGGTCTTCCGACCCGCGGTCAGCGTACCCGCTGCAACGCTCGCACCCGTAAGGGACGCGCGAAGACCGTTGCAGGCAAGAAGGGCGTCAAGGGCTAAACGGTGTATGCCCGGCTCCAGCTCGGCACGCACGACAATCAAGACTCATACATCGCAAGGTTCCAGCCCGACGCAGGTCGCTGAGGGAGGTGGAACCGTCAGGAGCGAGATTCAATGGCGAAGAAGGCAAAGAAAGTTCGCAAGGGCGTTGTCCGGGGCGTGGCTCACATCAAGGCCACCCACAACAACACCATGATCACCGTCACCGACACCAACGGCGAAACCCTCGCTTGGGACTCGGCTGGCACCATCGGCTTTAAGGGCGCACGGAAGTCAACACCGTTCGCCGCGACCCGTGCGGGTGAGCAGTGCGGCCAGAAGGTCCGCAAGATGGGCATGAACGAGATCGAGGTCAAGATCACCGGCGCTGGTGCCGGTCGCGAGAACGCTGTCTCGGGTCTTGCATCAACCGGTCTCCGCGTTACGGCGATCGAGGACCACACCCCGGTTCCTCACAACGGTTGCCGCCCGCCTAAGAAGCGTCGCGTCTAATCTGAATCAATATGCACCCACGCGTCGAAAGACGCATGGGTGTTTTTCGTGCTCGGCATGGACAGAAAGGGCGACGCGGGCAGCAAGCGCGTCGGACCTGTGAACCAAGATCGAGTGATGTATCCGGTTCGATGAACCACACTTGCTGAGGAGATCAACGACATGCGTGTACGCTGGCGTGGATTGGAACTTCCTTCGAAGGTCGTCGCGGACCCCAAGTTTACCGCGGATACCTTCGGGCGTTTTACTGTGGAGCCGTTTGAGCGCGGCATGGGTACGACTGTCGGCAACTCGCTGCGTCGGATCCTGCTCTCGTCGCTCGAGGGTGCTTCTGTCACCGCGATCAAGATCAAAGGTGTTGAGCACGAGTTCACCAGCATGCCCGGCGTGCTGGAAGATACCACCGACATCGTCCTGAACATCAAGAACCTCATTGTCAAGCTCGAGGGTGATGAGCCCCGCGTGATGAAGCTCGCGGCCCAGGGGCCTGGCGAGGTGACCGCGGACCTCATCGAGGCTGACACCAATGTCACCATCATGAACAAGGATCTGGTCATCGCAACGCTGACCGAGGAAATCCCGTTCGAGATGGAGATCCATGTCGGTAAGGGTCGTGGGTATGTCCCCGCTTCCGAGCAGTACGGCCGCAACGACGAGCAGGAGATCGGTGTGATCCCTGTCGATGCGATCTACTCGCCCGTTCAGCGCGTCCGCTACGCAGTCGAAGACACGCGTGTGGGGATGAAGACGAACTACGACAAGCTCACGATGGAGATCTGGACCGACGGCACGACCACGCCCGAGATGGCAATGGTCGAGGCGGCGAAGATCATGCGTAAGCATCTCAACCCGTTCATCCAGTACTTTGACATCGGCGAAGAGCGTGTGTCGGAGAACGCGGCAGCAGCGGCTGGTGTGGACGAGGAACTGATCCGCAAGCTCAACATGCCGATCGAGCAGCTTGATCTCTCGGTGCGTGCGAGCAACTGTCTCGAATCTGCACGGATCGACACGGTGGCGCAGCTTGTCACGAAGACGGAGCAGGAACTGCTCAAGCTTCGCTCGTTCGGTCGCACATCGTTGCGTGAAGTGAAGCGCAAACTGCTCGATATCGAGCTTGATCTTGGAATGGAACTGCCCGAGGGCTACAACGCCGCGGGTGTCAACTGAAGCATCAACCCGGGCGATTGTGCCCGATATGGTTAGAGACGCGGTGAGCGCGTCAGAATCGAAGGGATAAAGCCATGCGTCATCGGAAAGCCGGCTTTAAGTTGGGACGAACAGCTGCACATCGTCAGGCGATGCTTCGCAACATGGCCGCGAGCCTGTTCGAGCACGGTCAGATCACGACGACGGTGACCAAGGCCAAGGCCCTGCAGCCGTTCGTTGAGAAGATCGTCACCAAGGCCAAGCGTGGTGACCTGCACGCTCGTCGTCAGGTGATCTCGATGCTCGGCGGCGATCGCAACGCGTTCGCGTGGTCCTATGTCGCCAAGAACGCGACGGACGAAGAGCGTGAAGCGGTCGAAGAACAGCGCGAGTTTGTCGAAGGGTTCTTCGATATCCCCGATATCGAAGAGATCGAGCGGAACCGCTATGGTGAGCTTCGCAAGGCACCAAAGCTTGCTCGTCATATCTTCGAGAATGTCGGTCCCCGCTTCGAAGATCGCGCCGGTGGATACACCCGCATCGTCAAGCTCGGTCGTCATCGTCTCGGTGATGCGGCTGAACTCTGCGTGATCCAGTTCGTCGGCAACGAGGAAGGCCCCGAGATTGGTGGTCACCCCTCCGGTCGCCGTCGTCAGGCCGACAAGCGCACCGCATTCGCGGCAAAGCTCCGTAAGGACTTTGCGAAGGCTGAAGAGCCCGCAGCGGTCGCAGAGGAAGCACCCGCCGAAGATAACGGCGATGCAGGCACCAGCGAGGAGTAATCCACGCTCGCCGATGTATGATTTCAAAGGCCCCGCTCAACCCGAGCGGGGTTTTTCTTGAACCGATCGAATCATGAATCACGCACACAGGGACTACGATCGAATATGACGATGCTTGACGCACTCAACGAGATCGAAACGAGCGCCATGAGCGCACTGGACCAGGTCAACGATGCCGCGGCGCTCGAAGCGTGGCGGATCGAGTTCATCGGCACCAAGGGCAAAATCCGCTCGGTCATGCCGATGATGAAGGATGTCCCGAAGGAGCAGAAGGGCCAGGTTGGCAAACGCCTCAACGAGGTCAAGTCCAAGCTTGAGAGCGGGTTCAAGACCAAGCAGGAAGCTCTCGGCGGAGGTGGCGGCGGGAAGTCCTCCGGCCCTTCTCTCGATCTCACTGAGCCCGGGCTTATCGATACGCACTCGGTCGGGAAAGAACACATCATCACCCGTGTCCGCGGCGAGCTCGTCGAAATCTTCGCGCGCCTCGGTTTCGAGGTCGCGCAGGGCCCAGAGCTCGAGGACGACGAGCACAACTTCGTGAAGCTCAACATTCCAGATGCGCACCCTGCCCGTGATCCGATTGACAACTTCTATGTCGATGACCCCAACGAGGTCTCGACGCCCCGGATGCTTCGGAGTCAGACCTCGACGGTCCAGATCCGGACTATGGAGGACGCGGTCGCGAAGGGGTGGGGGCCTCCGATTAAGATCGTGTCGCCCGGGCGTGTCTACCGACCCGATACGGTCGACGCGACGCACTCATTCATGTTCCATCAGATCGAGGGGCTGTATATCGATAAGGGCGTCTCGATGAGCGATCTGATGAGCACGCTGCTCCAGTTCGCACGCGCCTATTTCGGCGAGGATGCGGATGTGCGTCTTCGCCCGAGCTTCTTTCCCTTCACGGAACCCAGCGCGGAGTTCGACATGATGATCGCGCTCAAGCCGGGCACCGATCCGTCTTGGATTGAGCTTGGCGGATGCGGTATGGTGGACCCCAATGTCCTTCGTGCCTGCGGCGTCGATCCGGAGGAATATACCGGGTTCGCGTTCGGGTTCGGGATCGAACGCATCGCGATGGGCAAGTACGGCATCCCCGATATCCGCATGCTCTTCGAGAACGACATCCGGTTCCTTCAGCGGGTGTAATTCGTTCTGGTATACTCCCTATAGAAATGAACACCACATTGGGGGTCTTGCTATGTCAGAGTACTTTGAGCACACAGAGTCTGCGTCAGTTGATGAGTGGGAATCGATCCGTGTAGTTGATCGGCCGAAGTGGCCACTTGTGATTGGGATCATCTCCATCATCTGGGGTGGTCTGTGGTTGCTCTGTGGCGGGCTTGGTCTTGCGTTTCTCCCGTTCTCTTCGAAGGTCATGGAGCAGGCCCTTGAGGGTGACCCGTTGCCCTACGGAATGGTTCCAACCTCTACGGACTACATCATCGGGATCGGGGGAATCCTGGGATCTTTGTTGCTGCTGTTCGCAGGTATTCTGGCGGTCAGTCGTCGCCCGTTGACTCGCCCGTTGCATCTTGTGTACGGCATCATCGCCATCCCGCTGAGTTTGTGGAGCTATATGAACCAAATGTCCAAGGCGGCGCTGAATGCGGAATGGGCAAAGGAGTTCCCGAGTAATCCGATGGCTGCGGGCATGAGCATGGACTCTTCTCAGGCAGCCGCGGGACAGATCATTGGTTTGGTTCTCACGATTCTGCTTGGTGTATGCATTCCACTGTTCTACCTGATCTGGTTCGGTCTCATCAAGACCAAGCCCGAGCAGATCACCGGCGGCGAAGAGGGCGTGTACTGATCCACTCCCATAACGAGGTACAAAAACACCCCGCGCGTTCGCGGGGTGTTTTCATTGCTGTATTGGCTTGATATCAGGGACACCCGGCCGAGTAGAGGCCGAGGAATGCGCTGACATCGAAGAAGTTGAACTGCCCGTCGGCGGTGAAATCGGCGGCTGGGTCCTGTGCGTTGTAGAGCGACAGGAACGCGCTGACATCGAAGAAGTTCAGGATTCCGTCTCCTGTGAGATCGGCTTCGCATTCAACTCCGAGTGTGACGGTTTCAGTGAGGATGTTCGCGTTGCCCGAGTCTTCGAGCGCGACAACGGTGATTGTGTTCGCTCCGGGGTTGAGATCGAAGTTGAATGTCTTGGTGTAGGTATAGCGATCGAAGGGGAGGGCCTGCGATCCGGAGTTGAGCATGCTCAGCGGGTCCTCGCCGGCATCGAGGTTCAGGAACGCGTAGACCTCGCTCGTGGTGCGGTCGAGTGCGGAGATTGTGAACTGGGGACGCGGATCGTCCGTTGTCATCCCTGCCTGCTCGAGCTGAATCGCGGGCGGCTCGCGATCGATGTAGAGGACCTTGCGGACCTCACGGAAGATCGGGGTCGTCCCCGCGTTTCGATGACGGAACGCGATGACCGTAAGGTAGTGGTATCCCTCTTCCATCTGTGTCGCGTCGATTGCCTGGCGGTAGAGCCCGAAGGAGTTCCCTGAGTTGTACATTGGTGACTTCAGCGTCGTGAACTCTTCGAACCCGCCGATCACGGACGAGGTGGTGGGAATGTCCGTCACGCCGTTGCCGTTGAAGTCCTGGTTGCGTTGGTTGAACGCGAAGAGCGCGTTGTCGTCGGTGTTCGGGTCTTCTGGATCGCCCGGCGTGGTTTGGAGTCGAATCTCGAAGGAATCGTCCGTGATGATCGTGGTTTCATTGAGGCGTTGGAGAAAGTCGGGGAAGCTTGATGGGTCGGGTTCGATGACGCCGTCGGCGCCGATGAATGTGACTTCCGCTTCCGGGAGCGCTTCTGCGTAGATGACATACCCCTTGCCGTGCTCGGTTGCGCCGGTTGTATTGTGCGGGACCTGTAGCGTCACGGAGCCGCCGGCGCCGACGACGATCACTTCGGGGATCGCATTTGTTGGATCGATCGTGGGATCTGCGGCGTTACCGGTCATCTCGTGCAGGCGAGTGCCCTGTGGATACGAGGTGTTGACGGTTACCGTGTCGATGCCCGAATCGAAGCGGTCGTTGACGGCAACGAGGCAGTTTGCTTGGTTGTTGAAGGCACGCTCGAAGATCAGGGTGTCGCTGATGTTGCTGTTGAGTTGGAAGTACTGCCCGTAGGCGACCTGGTTGCGGATCTTCATCAGCGTGGTGATGGTGTCGTCTGGAGTCTGGGACGCCGCATCCCAGCCGAGCGCGCTTGGGTTGCCCTCTCGCGGATGGAAGCCGCCGTTGCGTGAGATGAACTGACGACCGTTGTGATAGACGATCGTGCGCCCGGGACGCATCAGCATGTACGCTGTCATCTGGAAGCCCTGCTGGCGAGCACTTGGCAGTGGCGGCACATCGTGACCGGATCCCGCGGTTCCGTTGTCGTGTGAGAACACATGGTTGACGCCCATGGAACCGTTGATGAACCCGTCGTCGGCGAAGTCGAGATGCCCGGAATCGGAACTGGAGTTGATGTTTGCCCATGATCCGAAGCCGCCCGCGTTGAGCAGATCGCGAAGGCGTGCTGCCCCCTGCAGATCCAGCGCGTCGCGGTTTGCGAAGGAATCCTTGCGTATCTGGTTGTTGAGGATGTCGAAGTTGCCGGTGACATTCTCGCCGAATGTGAAGGGAGTGATCTTGTTCCCGGTCGCCGGTGAAGTTCGAGTCTTGTAGATTGCGGAATCGAAGAACCCGTCCCAGAACCAGTTGGGAACATGCTTATGGGCATCAAGACGGAACCCGTCGACGCCCTGCACTTCAACCATCCATTGCGCCCAGCGCATCAGCAGCACGGTGCCGTTGTCGACAACTGCGTCTCCCGCGAGGGGGTTGTTGATGTTGTAGGGGTATCGTGTGAAACTCGTTCCGCCGGGGTTCCTTGAGGTGCCGGGGTTGTTCACGACTGTTGGTGAGAGCAGTTGATCGGGGTAGTAGCGTGCGTTGTCAGGGTCCGGTTTGTTCCAGATCGTCCCGGCGGGGATGTTGTCCGGGTTTCCTTCTTCGACGGGTTGGCGGATGAATTGGTTGTTGCTTTCCTGTGCGATATCGACAAGCGCGACGAGATCCCCGTCATGAAGATCGTAGCGAGCGCCGCCGGGGTCCTCGGATTGGAGGTATCCCGAGGCGACCCCGTTGTGGAAATCACCCCAGTCATCGGTTGGTTGTTTATCGCGTGGTGGATCCTCGCGTGGGATCCAGAAGCCTGGGTAACCGCCCTGAGCGAGGAAGGCGTCGGACTCGGTCCGCCCGCCGTTGTGGTTGAAGATCGCGTCGATATAGACCTCCCCGCCTGCCTGATGGAGTTCGTCCACCATGGCTTTGAAGGTGGCCTCGGTCCCGTAGGTCGTGCGTGAGCGAGAGGAAGAAAAAGCGAGCAGCGGCGGCTGACCCAGATCAAACCGATCGAATGGGTCGTATCCTGGGCTCAGAAAGGAAGATATGGAGACTGGGGGAAGCCAGACGGCGTTGTACCCAGCGAGAAAGAAGTCAGGGACGCGGCGTTCGATATCGTCCCATTCCGTCTCGAACCACTGGAGGTAGTTCTGTGCGTTTTGTGCGTTCGCGTAGGAACCCGCGATGCAGATCAGTAGGGTTGAGGCAGCGAGACATTTGGGGAGTGATGTAGTTTTCATGCGTCGATTCCGTCCACTCTGTTGAGTTGGGGCGATTTACAGTGTTCCTCAACACCGATTATCCCTGAGATCGTGTCAATTGTGAACACACTTTCGTGCGATTACTGTGGAAAAACGCCACTTTTTCAGCTTTGGGCTGTTAAAGTCCCAGAACCAATCGCGTTTCTTTCGTAAAACAGTTCCTCATCATCGTTCAATGGAGTCTCCCATGGATATCACGCTTCGTACCCTGTTGGCGGCCACATCGATTGTGTGTGTGGTGCCGAGCGTCGTGCACGCGCAGCTTGGTGAGGTCATCGGAGATGGGATCGTTCGTTTCGATGCTTCGGACGAAGCACGGATGGAACGGCGCCCGTCGATCGCCATGGTTCGTGAGTTCGAATCGATTGGCGACATCGATGCATCGGCTCATCCGTTGGTGCCGAGCTTCTCGAAGAACGACGAGGGACGGTATGTTGCATCGATTGATATCGAATCCGGCACAAGTCTCTATGGGACCGGGCAGGTTGCGGGTCCGCTGCTCCGCAATGGCTTTGTGACTGAGACATGGAACTTTGATGCCTTTGGCTATGGGCTCGGGGCAGAGAATCTATACACATCGCAGCCGTGGGTGCTCGCGGTTCGTCCTGACGGGACCGCGTTCGGCGTGCTGGCGGATACGACGGAGCGGTGCCAGATCGATCTGCGTGATGGGATTACCTTCCGCGGTGTTGGATACCAGTTCCCCGTGATCGTGATTGATCGTGAGTCGCCGCAGGCGGTGATGGAGGGGCTCGCGGAACTGACTGGCAAAATTGCGATGCCCCCGCGTTGGGCGGTGGGGTATCACCAGTGCCGGTATTCCTATAACCCGGATACGCGTGTGAAGGAAGTCGCGGACACATTCCGCGAGAAGCAGTTGCCCGCGGATGTCATCTGGATGGACATCGATTACATGGACGGGTATCGCGTTTTCACATTTGATGATGAGCAGTTCTCTGATCCAAAGTCGTTGAACCAGTACCTGGACTCGATCGGTTTCAGCAATGTCTGGATGATCGATCCGGGTGTGAAGCGTGAAGAGGGATACTTTGTATACGACTCGGGCACCGAGCAAGATGTTTGGGTGAAGAACGCGAGCGGCGACACCTTTACGGGCGAGGTTTGGCCCGGTGTTTGTGTCTTCCCGGATTATCTCAATGAGGAAGTGCGTGAGTGGTGGGCGGATCTCTATGAGGGCTTCATGGCGTATGAGATCGATGGTGTCTGGAATGACATGAACGAGCCGGCCGTGTTCAATGTCGAGTCGAAGACGATGCCCGAGGACAATATTCACCATGCCGATCCTGAGCTGGGCGGCACAGATGACCACGCACGCTATCACAATGTCTACGGGATGCAGATGATCCGCGCCACCCGCGAGGGCGTGATGGACGCGAACCCTGGTAAGCGTCCGTTTGTGCTCTCGCGTGCGAACTACCTCGGCGGGCATCGGTACGGTGCGACATGGACGGGTGACAACTCCGCGAACTGGGAGCACCTCGATATGTCGATCCCGATGACGATCAATCTGGGGCTTTCTGGGCAGCCCTTCGCGGGCCCGGACATCGGTGGATTCGCGTATAACGGTGACGGCGAGCTCTTTGCCCGCTGGATGGGCTTCGGCACGCTCTTCCCCTTCTCGCGTGGTCACACGGCGAAGGGGAACATCGACAAAGAGCCGTGGTCGTTCGGTGAAGAGGTCGAAGCGACCTGTCGTCGGGCGCTGGAGCGTCGTTATCGTTTGATGCCGTATATCTACACGCTGTTCCACAAGTCTGCGACGGACGGCACGCCGATCGCGATGCCGACCTTCTTTGCGGACCCGAGCGATCCGGCGCTGCGGAGTGAGGATGATTCGTTCCTGCTGGGCGAATCGCTCTTGGTCGTTGCCAAGGTCACCCCTGAGGCGGACCGTGTTGCGGTCTTGCCCGAGGCGATCGATGGTGTCGAGTGGGCGAAGTTCGACTTCCCGAGCTTCGATGGCGGGCGTGACTCCAAGGACCCCGATCAGCCCGACCTGTACATCAAGCCCGGCTCGATCATCGTGACGGCGCCGGTGACGCAGTACTTCGGAGATCGCCCCGATCAGCGCGACGAGATCACGCTGATTGTGCATCTTGATGCAAACGGCGAAGCGACCGGCACCCTCTACGAGGATGCGGGCGAGGGCATGGAGTACATGCTGGGCGAGTATCTGCTTACGACTTTCAAGGCCTCGCGCAAGGGCGACGAGGTGAAGGTTGAGGTTGTGGATCAGCAGGGCAAGATGGAAGCACCCGAGCGCACGATGAAGGTGCGTGTGATCGAGTAATCAAGTTGACAGTGAAACAACAGCCGTATCTGCTTAGGCGGGTGCGGCTGTTTTCGTTGGCGTGTTCGACTCATCCGTCGCGAGTGTGAGGATGTTCGTTTGCGTCATCTCCGCGCCCTTGAGTTCGCCTTTGATGACGCCTTCGCCCATGACGAGGATGCGATCAGAGAGGGCGAGCAGTTCCGGCATTTCGGAGGAGACGAGCAGGATGGCGAGCCCGAGGTCTGCGGCTTCGTTGATGAGCTTGTAGATCTCGGTTTTGGTGCCGACATCGATGCCGCGGGTGGGTTCGTCGAGGAGGAGGACCTTTGTTCGATCGCTCATCCAACGCGCGATGAGTAGCTTCTGTTGGTTGCCGCCGGAGAGCTCGCTAGGTTTGGTGTCGCGGAGCGTGGCGGTTTTGATTCGGAACTTGTCCACGCGGGCTTGCACTCGTCGGAGCTCGTCTTCGAGGCGTCGCATGCCGAAGCCGCCGCAGATGTCGGGCATGATGGGGGCGAGGATGTTCTCATCGATGCCGAGGTTGAAGAACAGCCCCTGGTTGCGACGGTCCTCGGGGACATAGCCGAGGCCAACCCCGGCGTCGATCGCTGCCTTGGTCCCTTTGCCTGCGATCTCGACGCCTTCTACGAGGATCGAGCCGGATGCCCGTGAGTCGATGCCGAAGATTGCGTCGAAGAGCTCTGAGCGTCCAGCGCCGACGAGCCCGCCGACGCCGAGGATCTCGCCCGGGTAGAGATCGAGGGCGATGCTATGGAGTTTGCCCGGGGAGTTGAGATCGCGCACAACAAGGATCGGGTCTTTGTCGTATTCGGGTTCTTCGGAGTTTGCATCGCCGACGAGTGCTTCGATGGCTTTCTCTTCGGGGTTCGATTCATGCTTTGCGCCGGGGGTCGAGACGCGTCGGCCGATCATTTGCTCGACGAGGGTTGGCTCGTCGATTTCCTTGACGATGTTCGTTGCGACGAACTTGCCGTCACGCAGGACGCTGACCCGGTCGCAGCAGGTGAATATCTCGCTCATGCGATGCGATACATAGATGATCGTGAGCCCGCGTGCTGCCAGGTCGCGGGTGATGTCCATCAGTGTGCTGGCTTCGGTGAGCGAGAGTGATGAGGTCGGCTCGTCGAACACGATGACCTTTGCGGCGTTGTTGCCGTGCTCGTCTTTGTCGAGCGATGCGGCGATCTGACAGATCTGGCGACGCCCGGGAGAGAGTTCGCCGAGTGGTCGGGCGACATCGATGCTGGGGTCGAGCTGGTGTACGAGATTCTCTGCTCTGCGACGCATTTCGTCGAAATCGACGGTGAATCCCTTCTTTGGGATGTCGTGGAGGCAGAGGTTTTCAGCGACCGAGAGGTTGGGGCATTGAGCGAGTTCCTGATGCACGATGCGTACACCCGCCGCGAACGCGTCGTCGAGTGAGCCCGGGATGAGTTCGCGGCCTTCGAGTGTGACCGTCCCGGTGTCCTGTTTATGGAGACCGGCGATGACCTTGCCGAGAGTTGACTTGCCTGCGCCGTTTTCGCCCATGAGGGCGTGGACCTCTCCGGGTAGGAAAGACACGGAGACATTGCTCAGCGCCTGGGTGATTCCAAAGGCCTTGCTGATGTTGTCTGCGATAAGAACGGGTTGCGCTTGTTGCACATCAGAACTCATAAAAAGCACACCCCGCGTTTTCACGCCGGGTGTGGTGAGGTGTGGTTGTGATTAATCTTCGCCGAGCCAGGTCTTCCAGTTCTCGCCGTATTCTTCGACATTCTCTTCGGTTACGATATCGAAGTCTGCGAAGATGAGCTCGGATTCCGGCGTGCGGTTGTACTCGAGCTTGTCGATGATCATCTCGACGGACTTCTCGCCCCAGCCGTAGTAGGGCTGACCGACGAGGACCTGGACCTGTCCCTTCTTGACATACTCAAGCGGGAGTGGGAGGGGGTCCATGGAGACAACCTTGGCGTTCTCGTAGATGCCGTCGAGTGCGTTGTCGGTGTAGAGCGGCCAGCCACCGACGAGTGCCCAACCGGTGATGTCGGGGTTTGCGCTCTGGACCTGCTGCATCTTTGCTGCGGCCTCCGTAGCGGTTTCGGGCATGAACGAGTAGACGGTGGGCTCGCCAATGCCTTCGTATTCCCCTGCCTGTTCCTTCACGCCGTCGACGCGGGCCTGAAGGTTTACCGCGGCCGGGTTGCCGGTGAGGATTGCGACTTTACCCTGCTCGCCCATCTGCTCTGCGAGGTGACGCATGACTTCCTTGCCGGCTTCCTTGTCGTCCACGCCGTAGTACGCCATGCGGCCCGATTCGGGTGCGTCGGAGTCGAAGGTGACGATAACTACGCCGTTGTCGACCGCGGCCTTGAGTGCGCCGGTGAGCAGGTTGGCGTCGGTGCAGGAGATGGCGATGCCGTCGACGCCTGATGCGACGAGTTGCTCGACATACTGTGCCTGAACCTGTGCGTCTTCCTGTGGCGGTGTTTGCCAGAGGATGTCGATCTGGACGCCGTCCATTTCGTCGCTCAGTCGTGCTGCGGCGTCGATTGCGCCTTTCTTGGCGGCCTGGAAGGGCGGGTTGCTGTTGCTCTTTGCGATGACCCCGATGCGGTAGACGGTTTCGTCTGACGAGGTTGTTGTGTCGCTGCTCCCGCTGGAGGCGGTGTCGCTCTCGCTGCCGCTCTGTGAGCAGGCACTGGCGAGCATGAGTGCGCCGATGGAGATGGAAGTGGAAGAGATGAGCCAAGCGCGTCGCGTGGTCATGATGGAGCTCCTGTGGTTTTACCCTCTGCGGGCCTGGACCCGCTGCTTTGTCTGATCGATGACGACGGCGATGATGATGGCCGCGCCCATTACGATCTGATTGTAACTCTGGTCGATCTCGAAGATGACCATCGCGTTGTTGATGAGTTGGATAATGATGGCCCCGAGGACGGCGCCGATGGCCGTGCCGCGACCGCCCATGAGCGATGCACCGCCGATGACGGTGGCGGCGATGACCTGAAGTTCGTACGCGTTGCCCGCGTTGGTCTCGCCCGCTCCGAAGTAACCCAGATAGAGGAAGGCGCTGAGCCCGCACAGGGTCCCGGTGATGGTGTAGACCAGGATCTTGACCTTGCCGACGGGGATGCCCGCATATTGGGCGGCTGTTTCGTTGCCGCCGATCGCGTAGATGCGTCGGCCGAACACGGTGCGCGAGAGCACGAACCAGCCCACGATCGCGACGAAAATCATGACAAAGACGGGGACGGGGTGCACGCCGAAGAGCTCGGCCTTGATCGTGCCGGTCATGATGCTGTCGGGGAATCCACCGATGGATTGAGTGTTGAATATCTGCTGTGGGATGACAATGGTGAGCCCGCGCAACACGGCCATCATCCCGAGGGTGATGACAAATGGGTGGACGCCAAGCCCGACGCTCATCGAGCCGTTCGCCAGCCCGCACAGGGTCCCGACGGTCATGCATGTGAGCATGCCGACGGGGAGCGAGATGTACCAGCCGGCGCCCTCGGGTAGGGCGCTGAGGGCCATTGCGCCGACGATTGCGGAGAACGCGTAGATCGATCCGACCGAGAGGTCGATGCCCGCGAGGATGATCACGCCGGTCATGCCGACGGCCATGATTGCGAAGAAGCTCGCATCTTTGAGCACCAGCGAGATGTTGCTTTTCTTGAGGAAGCGGTTCTGCTTGTCGATCGCGTAGAGCGTGTTGGTCGTTGCGTCGAACCGGTCGATGGTCGAGGCGGGGTAGTCCCTGACATCATCGCCGTGGGTGACTCGGTATTGCGCGATGTTTCGTTTGGCGATGGTGCCCACCTCGTGGGCGTTGTTCTGCGCATCGAGCAGTTCGATGCGTGCGTCGTTTGGAATTTCGAGGTTTCGTTTTCCGATGCTCTGGTTGAAGTGTCCGTAGATCGTGAGGACGCACATCATGAGGATGATGACGATGACGAGCCCGGACTCCTGATGTGAGAAGAGTCTGGAGAGAAACGAACCCCGAGGTGTGCTCGGGGTTGTCGATTGTGCGTGGTTCGGCTCAGCCGATTCGGTCCTGCTCACCGTGTTTCCTTCGAACGGGGACAAGTGGGGCGTTTATGCACGATTGATTGTATCGAAATCGTTCGCCGCTTGTAGTTGATTGGGTCAGTCTATGACCTGGACCTTGTTGCTGCGGTCGGATTTGATGAGGTTGATGCTCAGGTTGCTTGTTCTGAGGTTCTCATCCTGAATATCTTCCGCGTCCATGAAGAAAGTGGCCTGCGGGTTTGTAGTGACGAAGTCGGCGCTGCCATCGGCGCGGACGAAGTTGCCGCCCTCATCGCCGTGGTTGTCGTCGGTTGCGTATCCGGTTTGGGGATTGAACCCGTATTCTTCCACGGGGTTGGGTTCGTTGCCGCTGCCGGGCTGGTTGTTGCGCCAGTCCCAGCCGTACCAAGCGTTCACACTGACATCAGCTGTGTTGGTTTCATCACCCCAGAGCGGTGGTGAGAACTGGATGGAAGGATCGACGGACTTGAGTCCTGCGATGTAGAGGTAGCTGATGTTGTAGTGGATGACATCACGGGTGGTTGAGGGTGGTTCCGGTACTTTGCCTTCGTCCGCGTCCGCGATTAGCTTGTTCGTCGGTGTTGGGAAGCGGCTCCAGTAGTAGTCGATCCGATCGCTCGGGCATGTAAGGACTTCCAGTGCGTCCATGTAGCCGCTCATGAGCGGGGACTTATTCCCATCGATGTATGCTGCGGGTCCGCCAGCGGGAGTCCCGACGAATCCGACATCGCCTGAGACGGATGGTGATCCGCCGTCATTCCCGAGTGTGCCTTCGCCGTCGCCGATCTGGAACAGTGAGAACATTCCTGCGACTCCACCGGCCGTGTATTGATTGTCGAGGTATCGAGAATCGGGTTGCTGCGCGGGGATGATTGGATACCAATCTCGGTAATCATCGGCGTAGTAGGTGAAGGCCTGTCCCATTGCCCGGACCTGTGTCAGACACTTGAGCTTTTTCGCGGAATCGCGAGCGGCACCGAGTGCGGGCAATAGGATCCCAATCAGCAACGCGATGATCGCGATGACGACGAGGAGTTCGATCAGTGTGAATGCTGATCCGGTGGGTCGGTTGTGATAGCGTTTCATGCAAGTTCCTCGTGAGCAATGCGGTCTGGCTGCTACTGTGTGCCCCATACGCGGCAGCCCCGCGCTCGTACGATCGTACTGGAGACCCATGATGCCTGTCAACCGAATCTACTTTCGCAAACGAAAAACATTTCGTGTCTTTCTTGGGATTGCCCTTTGGGTGCTCTCGGGGGCGTTTCGTCCAATAAGTTCTGCCTATGCCTTGCAAGGGCAGGGTTTAGAACCGGCTGAGACGAGTGCATTCACAACTCCCGATTGGGCGAAAGGACTTGTGTGGTATCAGGTCTTTCCTGAACGATTCGCGAATGGGAACCCGAAGAACGATCCTGCAGGACTTGACCAGGTTCTGATGGACTGGGACGGGGTGTGGACATCGAGTTCTATCGAGGAGATCGAACGGGCATGGAACCGGGGGCGGATCGCGGCAGATCTGTTTGGGCGCACTCAGGTATCGGGGCAGGGTGGGATGCGCCGTACTGTGTATTCCCGTCGCTATGGGGGTGATCTTCAGGGGGTGTATCAACAGCTTGAAAACATCCGTGATTCAGGCTTTACGGGTATCTATTTGTGCCCTGTATTCACATCCAGATCGTTGCACAAATATGACGCGAGCGATCACCGTCACATTGATCCGACGCTCGCGGATCCTGGCAGCTATGACGATCCGGGTATCGGTCACACATTCTTACGCGAGGGCGAGGATCCGTACGACGAAACGACTTGGGCTTGGACTCCTGCGGACGAATGGTTTGTCGATGTGTTTTTACCAAAGGCCAAATCGCTTGGGCTGCGGGTCATGCTCGACGGTGTGTGGAATCATGTCGGGCTCGATCATTTCGCGTTTCAGGATGTGCGAATCAGGGGCAAGGATTCAGCGTTTGCGGATTGGTTTGAGGTTGTATTTGATGAAGAAGGGGCGTTGATTGGGTGGCAGGGGTGGAGCCGCGTGAACGGTAGTCTGCCCGAGTTCCGGCATGTTGGGGATGACATCGCGGCGGGCCCGAAGGCGCACATTATGGCGGTCACGCGCAGGTGGATGGATCCGAACGGAGATGGTGACCCGAGCGATGGTATCGATGGGTGGCGGTTGGATGTTGCGGGCGAGATCGGTGCTGGTTTTTGGGGGGATTGGCGATCACTCGTGAAGTCGATCAATCCTGAAGCACTCATCGTTGCGGAGATCTGGCATGATGCGGATGAGATGCTGAGCGATAAGGCATTTGATGCGCAGATGAACTATCCGTTCGCGTATGTGATCGCGGATTGGCTCGCGATTGGAGATGCTGATATTCGGAACAATGCGCGGGTCGCTGCGAACCGATTGGGGCGGGTTTTCCATCATGGGGCAGAAGTTGATCTGGTGCAGCTGAACCTGATGGGGTCGCACGATACAGAACGGCTCGGATCGCTGATGCAGAACCGATGGGCGCGTGGCTTTGATAATGAGTCATCAAGATGGTTCGGGCGGTATGAGCCGGAGGCGGTGGGGGAGCGGGCGCAGGCGCGTTCGCTCGCAGCGGTTGCGGCGATGGTTGCTTCGCCGGGTGCGGTGATGATGTACAACGGCGATGAGTACGCGCTGCCTGGGGCGGACGACCCGGATAATCGCAGGCCGATCCCTTGGGGCCATTTCAGTGCGTCTCAGCTTGAGATGCGTTGGGCGATCTCGCGGCTGCTTCGTTGGAGGGATGACGATGTGGTTGGCGATGTGTTGCGATTTGGGGATGTCGCGTTTGAAGCATGTGGTGATACATCGCTGCTGATCACTCGTACATTTGAAGGGGTGCAGGTGCGTGTGGTGATCGCGCCGGAGCACGACATGCTTGCCGATCCAGAAGCGATTGAGTTGGACCTGCCTGGTTGGGATCGGGCTCACGAAACGGAGCGAAAGTTGATGACCGGTTTGTCTGATGCGCCGTTGCAAGTGCGTGTTTATCGGCGTCGTTGATGAGAAAACTTGTTCTGAGAAGGCCCGAAAACTGGGCAGAATCGGCTGGGCTACGAAGGAAAGCCCTTTCGTGAAAGATCTTCCTCGCACCCCGAAATCAGTTTCGCTATTCTGTCGAATACAACCCATGCCTGCGGAGAGCCTCCGCTGGGACTCGTGGGGTATAGATTTCAAGATCGATCGGGCGCTCTGCTCGGTCATCAGGAGCAACCTAAGGGAGATCAGCATGAACAAGCAGTTTGCACTCGGCGCGGGGATGCTCGCGCTCATCGCGGGGTCCGCGATCGCTCAACCGACACTTGATGGTGTTTACGACGCAGGATCAGAAAGTGCGTTTTATGGCGACATCATCTGGGTCCAGAATCAGCCGACAGCGTTCGGCGACAATGTTGCCGGACTGTTTACCGGCGGCGAGTTCGGTGATCCGGAAGTTGTTGACACCGGAATCGAAGTTGCGATTCCGCTCGCATCGCTCGGCTTGAGCGGCTCGGAAACCATCCGCCTCGCGGGCTGGGTGAACTCGGGCGATCGCACATTCAAGTCGAACCAGATCATCGGCGACCTGCCACTGGACACTGGGAATCTGGGTGGTGCGCAGGATCTGAACGATGCGCCTTTCGATACCACGACACAGCACATCAGCATCGATCTGTCGGGCGTTGCCTCGGGCACACCCACGGTTGACGGGTCGCTTGACGGCGGCACGATGGGCAGCAGCTACACGAACGCGTTCATCCAGGGCAACTACACGGGTTTCGGCAACGAGACCGATGGCACGGTTGACGGTGACGGCCCCAACGGCGGCGGTTCCGAGATCGATGGCATTTACATTGCGAAGGATGCGACCAATCTCTACATCTTCGTCGCTGGCAACCTTGAGTCCAACGGCAACGCGATCGACATGTACATCGACACCGGCGCCGGCGGTGACAGCACCCTGGGCGGCGGCTCGGGCGACGGCGGGTTCATCGTCGATGGGCAGTCCGGGCTCGTTTTCGATTCGGGCTTTGATGCGGATTATGTCTTGTCGATCGATTCATTCGACGACGACATGATGGGCGAAACACCGAATGTTCCCCGCGCCTACTTCGGCGATATCGACAGCACGATCGACGATCTCGGCTCGCTCGCGGGTTGGGGTGCGGCCAATGCGGGGGCGCTCTCGGGCGGCATCTCGATGGGTGTGGATAACTCGAATGTCGATGGTGTGATTGGTGATCCTTCTCAGGCATCGCCTGTTTCGCCTGACGCTGATTGGGCGTATGGCTCAGAGCTCAACAACATGCGTGTCTACATCGATGAGACCAACAACAAGCTTTGGGTCTTCCTCGCGGGCAACATGGAGGGCAACTACAACAAGCTCGTCATGTTCTTCGACAGCCAGCCGGGTGGTCAGAATGTGATTCTCGACAACAATGTTGATATCTCGTTCAACGCGCTCAACAACATGTCAGGCATCACCTTTGATGCAGGGTTTGAGCCAGATTACTGGATGGACTTCAACCAGGGTGTTGATGGCGGCACCGGTGCGCTGCAGCGATTCGCGGATGCCGCGACCATGCGTACCGAGGGCGCCCTTATCGATCCGTTCTTCGGCGTGATCGTTGACTACGGTTCGTTTGACGGTGGTCTGATCGCGGACTTCCCAACGGTCCCGTTCGCCGGTCCTCGCATCGACATTCAGGATGGTTCATTGGGTTCCCTGTTCGCGAACTACGGGCCGCGTCTCTCGCAGCTCGACCCGAACAACCCGATTGATGGGCTTGTTCAGTTCGCGATCAACAACTCCAATGTGGATGGTGTTTCTGACTCGTCCGCGGCTGGCGCTGCGAGTGTCAACACTGGTCTCGAGCTCTGCATCGATCTCGATGAGCTCGGCTGGGACGGTTCACAGGACATCCTCATGGCTGGCTGGATCGCAAACTCCGGTTTCGATTTCCTCTCCAACCAGGTTCTGGGCGGTCTCCCTTCGGCGGATAATATTGGCCCGCGTGACGCGGACGGCGACGGGATGAACGACCTTGATTTCAACGCGATCGATGGCGATCAGTTTGTGAATCTGTCGAATCCTGCGACACCCTCATGCCCGGCTGACCTCAATGGCGATGGCGTGCTGAACTTCTTCGATGTCTCGGCATTCCTGACCGCATACAACGCGATGGATCCTGTCGCGGACTTCAATGGCGACGGCATGTTTAACTTCTTCGATGTCTCGGCATTCCTGTCCGCATTCAATGCAGGCTGCCCGTAATCGAAACTGACGCAACCCTTTTATGGGTTTGAATACTGATCGGGCGTCCGTGCCCAACCGCGCGGACGCCTTTTTCTTTACTCTGATCGAACTGGTCCGATAGGATACGGTCGAATGAATCACCCCGGATAGGAGTCTGTCGTGCAAGCAAGGCCGCGAATCTGCACCGTTATTGTTCTGATCCAGATGTGTCTGATGTCTGCGATGAGCTGGGCCCAGGATATGGTCAAGCCCGAGTCGCTTGAGCAGGGTTTCGTGCTTGTTGTCAAGGACCTGTCTGGCAAAGCGAACAAGGACAATCCGATCTACTTTGCATCGAGTATCAACGGGTGGAATCCTGCTGATCCGGAGTATCTGCTCTCGGGTCGTTCGGATACGCGCTGGCAAGTTGTGATCGATGAGGATCTCGATGGCGTGAGTGTTCAGTTTAAGTTCACGCAGGGCGGCTGGGATCGTGAGGAGCTTGACGCTGAGGGGAACGCGGTGCCGAACCGCTCGCTCCCGCTGATCGATGCGTCCAAGCTTGAGGATGGTGAACGCCCGATCATCGAGCTGGAGATCGTGGACTTTCGCGTCCCGATGTCACTCGCGGATCAGGTCCGTGAATCGGGCTTTTATCGAGAACTCAATGTGACCGGTGATGTTCATCGCATGCAGGTTCAGAGCGGGAGCGGCGCTTCGGAAGCGGTCACGCGGGACTTGCTCATCTGGACGCCGCCGGGCTATGACGATCCGAAGAATGCGAAGAAAAGCTACCCGGTTCTTTACATGTTCGATGGTCAAAATATCTTCGAGCAGCTCCCGGGTGTTCCTGGTGAATGGCATGCGGACGAGACGGCGATGAAGTTGATTGAGTCCGGCGAGATCGAGCCGCTGATCATCGTCGGCATCCCGCACGGCGGGGTCAACCGGCTTGAGGAGTATCTCCCCTTCGGATCGTACCGTGGCATTGAGGGGCGCGGTGAGGAAACGATGGATTGGGTTCTCCGTGAGGTGAAGCCGAAGATTGAGCGTGCTTTCCGTGTCAAGGGTGATCGTGGATCTACAGCGATCGGCGGTGCGTCACTCGGCGGTGCTATGGCGCTCTATGGTGCGACTGCGTATCCGGAACACTTTGGCATGGCGATCGTTGAGAGCCTGCCGATGATGGGTGACGAGGGTGCATCTGCTGAACGGTATATCAAGTCGGTCCACCGTTGGCCGGACAAGATCTTCATCGGCATGGGGGGGCACGAAGTCGGCCATGATGATGCGGATGAGGATCGGAATGAGATGTATCAAGACTGGGCGAAGCGGGTCGATCGGCTGGCTGAGCGGGCTGGTGTTTCTGGGCGGGATCGCAAGCTGATGATTGTTCCTGATGCCAGCCACACCGAGGATGCGTGGGCGGAGCGGTTTGGGCACGCGTTGCGCTTCTTGTTTGCTGAGTAGGATCTCGTTTCCCGATCTATGTTCTGACCATACTGCAGCCTCCGTGCCGATGAGATATGATGCTCTCAACGACACGGAGGTTGTGCATGTCAAACACGCTTATTCTGCGTTTGCTTCTGGTATTTACCCTGTTCTCAGGTAGCGGTTGTTCGATCGATCTGGGGCATGCCCGTGCAGATCGGTTGGGCAACTCTGTGCTCACTCAGGATCTGTTTGGTCTTTGGGTTACCCGTTGGGATTTTCAAACGGCTGATGATGTGCGGGCGATCATTGCTGATGCTCGGGCTACGGGTGTGACTGATATTTTCTGGCAGGTCCGCGGTCAGGGGGATGCGTATTACGATTCGCCTTATGAGCCGTGGGGCGAGGACCTGACGCTCAGGCATGATGAGCAGAATAAGCCGATCCGTGATCGTTCACGAACGCTCAATCCCGGGTTTGATCCGTTGCGTCTTGCGATCTCTGAATCGCACGCCAATGGGATCAAGCTCCACGCGTGGGTGAATGTGATGCCTCTGTGGAAAGGCACGGAAGAGCCGATCGATGTTCGGCATCCATTGCTTTCTCATCCCGAGTGGCGGCTTCGAGATGAGACAGGAACGGCGCAGCCATTGAGTGAAGGGTATGTCGTCGTTAATCCGGTGCTCGATGAAGTGCAAGATCACATCGTTCGGGTCGTGGAGGATCTCGCGGACAGGTACGATATCGACGGCTTGCATCTGGATTACATTCGGTTCCTGAGCGATGAACTGGGCGATGACAAGTTGTACCCGGGCGATGCCCGCTCCCTCTCGCTCTATAACAGGCAGGTTGGGGATCGGGCCACGATTGGTCAGTTGAATCGCACTCGATATCGCGAGTGGATTCGTGATCGTATCTCGACGCTGGTCGAGCGGATTGCTGATGAGTCGCTTGAGGGGCATGAAGATGTGGTGTATTCTGCCGCGGTCTGGCGTCGCCCGGATCTTGCGAAAAATCGATACCTTCAGGATGCCCCACGCTGGGTGAACGACGGGATTGTTGATCTGATCATGCCGATGATCTATACCGAGGACGATGGTCAGTTTACGAGTGACCTGCAGGCATGGTACAGCGTCGTGGATCGCAGACGGGTGGTGCCGGGAATTGGGGCGTACAAGCACAAGGGTGCGAGCCAGACGATTACTCAGGCGTCGCTCGGTCATCCGCGCCGCTTCTTGGTGTTTGCGTACTCGACGCTGTTCGAGTCTGTGAATCCCGGGCAGGACCGTACTTCAACCGTGACGAGGGACCGAGAACAGAAGCGGACCGCGTTGACGCAGTTTATCGAGCGTGTCGGGAACTGATGCGTGCGTTCGCTCGGCATCGATATCGGCGGTACAAGCGTCAAGGTGGCGATCCGGGATGGGGCGTTGATAAACACTGCCCGGAGCGAGCAGTACCGCTGTCCTGATCGAGCATCGTTGATTGATGCCCTGCGCGGTGCGATCGGTTTGATAGATTCGTCCATCGACAGCTCGGTTCCTCTGGGGCTGTGCCTTCCCGGGCGACTCAACGAGTCAGAAACAGCGATTGAGCGGTCGTTGAACCTGCCTTGCCTCGAGGGGTGGTTGTTTGATGATTTGCTGCGCTCGGTGCTTGGGTTCAGACCGGCGTGCTTTCGTGTCGTGAGCGATATGTGTGCGACTACGCATGAGATTGTCCGCTCCCAAGGGCTTGAGGGTCGGGTTGCGGTTCTTGCGATCGGAACTGGTGTAGGGCTGGGGGTGTACGAACACGGTCAGATGTGCTCGATTGGTTCGCGCGGCATTGGCCATATCGGACAGATTGATGTGGGGCGCATTGGAGAAGCTGATGTTGTGGGGCGTGATGGTTCGCTCAATACGCTTGAGTCGTATGTTGGGTTGCCGGCGTTGCGGTCGAGACTCGGCGGCGCGAATGAAGAAGAGCTGCTGCGATTTATGGGATCACTCCCGTCAGAAGATCCAGCGCTGCGCGCGTTAGTGCATGCGATGCGGGTGGTGCACGCGATTTATGTTCCAGACGCGATTGTGCTCGCGGGTGGTGTAGGGCTTGCGTTGCAACCGAGCGGCGAGGCGATTCGCGATCGCGTCAATGAAGGGTTGACTTCACTCGCCAACCCGAACTGGTCGCTGGGCTTTGCGGACTCGCTCTATCACGCGGCATCGGGAGCGGCGATGCTCGCCTTCGACTGACGGGACCCGACGGCACAGACACTCGTCGACAGCAGCACCCCGATGGTGAGCTTCCAGGTGAAGTTGATGCCATAAAAGTATTCAATCCGAGGCGAATGAATCATCGGGACTGCGTCGTAGATGAATCGTTGAGTGATGAACATCCACACGAAGCCGACGATCAGCGCTGCGATAACCGAGGCTGACGAGCCGCGTTTGGTGAGCAGCGCGCAGAAGAAGACACCGATCAGACCTGCGTACGCGAAACTCATCACGCTGAGGGCGAAGACGATGAGGGTGTCGCCGTTCATCTGCTTCCAATAAATGCACACACACGCGAACACGGCGAGCACAATACCCCAGGCGATGACGCCGATCCGCCCAACGCGCACCAGGTGCTGCTCGGAGAGCGGTGCGCTGCGGCGGCGGTTCATCATGGGCTTGTACAGGTCGCTGATAAACGCGGCGCTCATCGCGTTGATGGCGCTGTTCAGACTGGAGAGCCCTGCTGCGAAGAGCCCGGCCATCATGAGCCCGCGCACACCAGGGGGGATCTGTGTCAGGATGTAGTGGAGGAAGATTGTCATCGATTCCTCCGGCGGGACAGTGTTCTCCACTGAAGTGAGCTCGGGGCGTTGGTAGAGCACCCAGAGCAGCAGCCCGAGCGTGAGAAAGATCGTCACGCTGGGGATACCCATCAGGATACCCACGATCACGGATCGGGCGCCTTGCTTTGCGTCTTTGCATGTGAGCATGCGCTGGGCGAGGTCCTGGTCTGTGCCGTAGGAGCCGATACCCAGCAGGGTGAAGCCGATGATGCACGCTGGGAGCGTGAACGGTGCTTGCCATTCGAAGCTGAGATCAATTAGTGTGAGCTTCGACTGGCCATTGTTCGCTCCGGTTTTCAGTTCATGCAGCACCGTATCCAGCGGGGAATTTATTGTGCTGGCAATCACGACGATGGCACAGATTGCGGCACCGATGAGGATTGCGAACTGGATGACATCTGACCAGATTACGGATTTGATACCGCCAGCCAAGGTATAGACGATGCCGACGATCGCCAGCACCGCGATCGCTCCCATGAGGTATAGGGGTTGGTTCCCGCGTTCGAATCCGAAAAGTACAATCGCCGCGGGGATGGCGCCTGCGTAGACGCGGGCACCGGATGCGAGCACACGGCCGATGAGAAAGGTGATGCTGGCGCTCTTGCGAGCGGCAGGGCCGAATCGCTCTTCAAGCAGTTCGTAGATAGAGGCCGATCCCGAACGATAGAACGCGGGGATAAACACCAGCGCGATCACGAACGCGGCCAGCACCATGCCGATATTGGTCGCGAGATAGGTCAGGTCGCCTTTGTAGGCTTGTTCGGGTGCACCGATGAAGGTGACCGCTGAGAGCGAGGTCGCGACGATGGAGATCGCGACGGCCCAACTCGGCATCGAACGAGAGCCAAGGAAGTAGTCTCTGCTATTCTTGGCCGACTGTCGAGAGAGGAGTGCGCCCGTGACCGCGAGCAAGAGGAAGTATCCTGCGACGACCGTGAGATCGATGAGCCCGAAGCCGGTTGTTCCAGAACTTTGCGCGGTTGTCAGCACCCGATGTACATCGGGCTGACGCGTGATTCTCGATCAGAATCAGGTTACTTCTGGGCGGCGAGAACTTCGCTCATGACACGATACACCAGCTTGGCGGCGATGAAATCCGAGGCATGGTGATTTGGGTTGGGGCACAGCTCGACGACATCGAAGGCGACGATCGTGCGCTGTTGTGCCACACGCCGCACGAGTTCATTGACGGTGAACCAGTCCATGCCTCCCGGCTCCGGGGTGCCGGTTGAGGGAAGAATCGATGGGTCAAACGCGTCGAGGTCGATTGTCAGATACACCCGGTCTTCGAGTTTCGATATCGCGCGATCCATCCAGCTTGTGTCGTTGGCACGGGTCCAAGCGTCGATCTGGTGACCGAAGAAGACCCGATCGCTGTCCATGCCCTCGAGTTCCTCGGCATCGATCGCTCTGATTCCGACCTGGACGATTGACGCATGCTCGCGGGCTCTGGCCATAACGCACGCGTGGTTGTGGGTCATGCCGTGGTAATTATCGCGAGTGTCACCGTGGGCATCGATTTGTAGAACTGATATCGGGCCGCAACAAGCCGCGGCAGCTTCGATGGCTCCGATGGAAACCGAATGTTCGCCCCCCAACACGATTGGAAGCTGGTCGTTTCGGATTGCGGTGGTGACGCGTTCCTTAACGAGCGGGGCGAGTTTGACTGGGTCGTGCGCATCACACAGCACAGGTTCCTGTGTATGGATGCCTTGCTCGTAGTGTTCGCTCTGCGTCTCGATGTCGTACCATTCGACCTGTGCGGATGCCTCGATCATTGCCTCGGGGCCCAGGTCTGCGCCCTTGCGATAGGTCGAGGTCGCATCGTATGGGACGGGGATGACCTGAACCCTGGCTTCGGGGCGTGTGTATTCATCTGGGATGTCGAGGAATCCTGGCATGGTCACTCCCTGCGGTGCTGGGGTCAGGTGAGCTGGTCGTCGATATTGAGGTATGTATATCCGCTCAATCCCGACTCGTAGAACTGGGTCAGGGTGCGGGATTCGCGCACGCTCATGTCTTTGCGTTTGACGGCCCGCTCGCACTCCTTCTCAAGCGATTGTGCGAGTTTTTCAGGTTCGAACTGTACATAGGACAGGACTTCCGAGATTGAGTCGCCCTTGACGATCTCTGTGATAGACCAGTCATCGTCTTCGATCGCGATATGGACCGCATGGGGGTCACCGAAGAGGTTGTGGAGATCGCCGAGGGTTTCCTGGTACGCACCGACGAGGAACACGCCGAAGTAGTACGGCTCATCACCTCGTATGTCGTGCACCGCGAGGGTGTGTTCTGCTTCACCAGTTTCAGAGATGAACAGATCGATCTTTCCGTCGGAGTCGCATGTGATGTCAGCAAATACAGCCCGATGCTCGGGTGCCTCGTTCAGTCGATGGATTGGCATGATCGGGAAGAGCTGATCGATTGCCCATGTGTCAGGGAGTGACTGGAACAACGAGAAGTTCGCGAAGTAGGTCTCGCTCATAAGGTCGTCGAGGCCCTGCAGCGGTTCTGGAACCTCGTCGAGTTCCCATACTGCGCGCTGCAGAAGTGAGCAGTTCGTCCAGAAGATTCTCTCGATCTCGGCTCGGTGCTCAAGCGTGAGATACCCGAGTGAGAAGAGCGACATCGCGTCCTCGCGTGCGCGGGTGGTATCATGCAGGATTTCTACGAGACGGGGTTTCTTTTCCCGGAGTGAGTTGAGCGCATGTCGGAGATCACGCAGCGGCTGAGGGGCGTCTGGGTCGTCATCGGGAACGACAAACTCGTGATCGACGAGATCACTGGGTCCTGTGGAGCCGAGCACATTGAATATGAGAACGGAGGAATACGCGACCATGGCCCGCCCGCACTCTGTGACTACGGTCGGATGATTGATTCCCTTTGAGTCGCAGACGGAAGAGATGCGATAGATGACATCCGAAGCGTATTCATCCAGCGAGTAGTTCATGGATGATGGTCGGTCGGAGACTGAGCCCTGATAGTCGACCCCGAGACCACCGCCGATATCGATGTATTTCAGGTTGGCACCTTGGTCATGCATCTGCGTGAAAACATGCGCTAGCTCGGTGATGGCCATTTTGATGGTTGTTATATCTTGGTGCTGACTTCCGGAATGGCAGTGGAGGAGTTGAAGGCAGTCGAGCATATCGTGTCGCTTGAGTGTGCCGATCGCCCGGAGGAGTTCTGCGATAGTGAGCCCGAACTTGCTCTTGATGCCGACTGATGTTGCCCAACGCCCGGAACCGGATGCAGCAAGTTTGACGCGAACGCCGATGCGTGGGCGCACGGCATACTTTTCTGCGAAGTTGATGATGAGCATCAGCTCCTTGAGATTCTCGACGACCGGGATAATGGTTCGTCCGAGCTTGTGGGCGAGGATGACAGCTTCGATGTATTGTGCGTCCTTGAAGCCGTTGCAGATAATGAGCTGATCTGGCGTCTCAATGGTCATTGCCATGACGGCCAGCAGCTCTGGTTTGGAACCGACCTCGAGCCCATATCCAAGCTTGTGCCCATATCGCGCGATTTCTTCAACAACATGGTGCTGTTGATTGACCTTGATGGGGTAGGCCGCGAGATAGTTGCCTTTGTAGTTGTTCTCCTCGATCGCGATTTGAAACGCATCGCGTATCGCGCGGAGACGGTGATCGACGATATCGGTGAATCGGAGCAGCACCGGAGTATCGATTCCGCGTTCGCTCAACCCCTCGACGATCTCGTGTAGATCGATGCTTGGGCCGTCGGGCCCGAGCGGGTTGGTGTGGAGGTTCCCATCCTCATTGATGCGGAAGTAGCCTTGGCCCCATCTTTGGGTGCGGTAGGTCTTTTCTGAATGCTCATGGCTCCACGCCCCCCCCTTCGCGGTGCTGGGGAGGTCAGAGGGGTGTGGAAGTTCGGTGGTGGTGGGGGAGGGCATTCTGAATTGTATAGCCCATCGAGAATCACTCGATCCATGTCGAGTATGATTTTCTTTCCAGCAGGAACGGGCGGCGATAGAAACCCTTCACACCCTCACCGGAGTCACACATGAATATTCGTGCCTTCATGGACGAGCACTTTCGTCACTTTAATGCAGCGGCGGCCCTCGATGCCGCAAAGGGGTACGAGGACCATCTCGCTGAAGGTGGGAAGATGCTCGTGGCGATGGCAGGGGCGATGAGCACGGCTGAACTTGGGCGTTCACTTGCGGAGATGATCCGTCAGGGCAAGGTCCACGCGATCTCGTGCACCGGGGCAAATCTGGAGGAGGATGTCTACAACCTCATTGCCCACGACCATTACGAGCGGATCCCCAAGTACCGCGACCTGACCCCCGCCGACGAGCAGGCACTGCTGGAACGCCACCTCAACCGGGTCACCGATACCTGCATCCCCGAGGAAGAGGCGTTCCGCAAGCTCGGGCACCTGCTGATCGGGAAGTGGAAGGCCGCGGCTGAGTCGGGCGATCGCAAGTTCCCGCACGAGTACCTCTACGAGATCCTCAACGAGGGGCTTCTGGAGGACGAGTATCAGGCGGACCCCAAGAACTCCTGGCTGCTGGCGGCTGCCGAGAAGAACCTGCCCATGGTTGTCCCGGGTTGGGAGGACTCGACGAGCGGCAATATCTTCGCGGCGGAGGTGCTCAGCGGGAATGTGAAGTCGGCATCGGCCGTCAAGTCGGGCATTGAGTACATGATGGACTTCACGGGGTGGTACAAGGAAGCCTCGGCCAAGTCGAGTATCGGGTTCTTCCAGATCGGCGGCGGCATCGCTGGCGACTTCCCGATCTGTGCCGTGCCCCTGATGCGACAGGACATGGAGCTGAATGTGCCGCTGTGGGGGTACTTCTGCCAGATCAGCGACTCGACGACCAGTTATGGGTCGTATTCCGGGGCGGTGCCCAATGAGAAGATCACCTGGGAGAAGCTGGCGGTCGATACCCCCAGTTTCATCGTCGAATCCGACGCGACGATTGTTGCCCCGCTGATCTTTGGGTATGTCCTTGGTTGGTAAAAAGTGGGGATGACTTCGCCCGATTTGGGCCTATACTTTCTCCCCGCCTGGAGAGGTGGCAGAGCGGTTGAATGCGCTGGATTCGAAATCCAGTATGGCCTTCGGGTCATCGGGGGTTCGAATCCCCCCCTCTCCGTTAGTTTCAAAGGTATACGAAACGGCGTCCTTGATATGGCGCCGTTTCGGCCGTTTTGGGGCGTGCTATGGGATGTGGCGCGTCTCCGAGATTTCGCTGATCCGACCAGTTTTCGATTTGTGGCCGAAATCGGCGCGAGTGTCTCTCGTGGCGATTTGAGTGGTGTCTCCACGCCATCCCTGTATTCCCTGTTCCGGGCTGATGTACAGGGAGTTGCTGTTCAAACAGGGAGCAGTGTCGGGATCGATCGCGTGATCACCCTCACTTCTGGCAAGGAATGGCATGATTTGGCATGGGTACGCTGGATTTCCCTACTGCCGAAACAGGGAATGAGCAGGGAAACATCGAATGCTCATCCCGCGGATCGGATCCCGAGTTCGGTCACCTGCAAGTCCCAGTCGAGTCGCTTGGATGCGGCAATCAGATCGTCGAGTGTGATGGTGCTGGGCAGCGTACCGGCCAGCGCGTGACGTAATGGTTCGGGGCCGAGCTGGGTCAGGGGCAGCAACTCGATCATGCGCGATCGGGCGATCCCGTGCTGCTCCGCATATGCACGGATCGTCGTGCCCGAGCTAATCAGCTCGTTGTGCCATCTGTATGCCTGCCCGATCGCATCGACGATGTGCTGCTGGGGGACCGGGTTGGAAGGGATGATCAGATCGGATCCATCGGGGCTGAGCAGCAGCCGGCGACCGTCGAGTTTCTTGATCTGGATTCGGAGCGAGAGCGAGATGGTGTTCCCGCATTCCTCGACTTCAGGCGTGTGGAGGCAGGTGGGATACGCCGGGGTTTCTGAGGGTGCGGCTTTGAACTTGTGAGACCGGAGCCGATCGATTTGCTCTGACAACAGCGAAACGGCTACTTGATCGGTATCGAGCGTGACGCTCTCGATCACACGCCTGATCCAACGGTCACGTACCGATTGTGGCTGCTTCACGAGGTCATCATGGTTGAGGTAGCTCAGCACCATCCCGCGAAAGAGCTCGTCGAGGTGCTCCGCGTTGATCGTCTTGATAGGGCAGTTCTTGAACCCGTGCTTGATCGCCTTCTGGCTGATGTAGTACCGGACAAGCCGCTTTTGCTTCGTTTCGCTCCGTTTCGTCAGTGGACGATGCGTGGATGATGGACTCATCGCAAACCCATCGCTCGTGCGGAGCTTGCCCTTGAGCAGGTGCGGGTGCGTCCAGCGGTGCAGCTCGGACTTCTCCTGCTTCTTTATGATCTGTTGGGCGGCGTCCCAAGTCTGCAAGTCAATGATTGGTTGGTGGAGTCCCTCGTACACATCGGTCTTGCCGCTGCGGGAGTGCGTGATCTTGCCGATGTAGAGCCGGTTCGTCAGGATGCCATGGATGTACTTGGCGGTAAGCGGCTTGCCCCCGTGAACACGCCCGCTCTTACTGGTCCAACGCTTGGTGGTGTATCCGTGCCTATTGAGTTCAGTTGCGACTTCGATGTGCGACTGATGCTCGGCGTAGCCCGTGAAGATCGTACGGACGAGTTCGGCTTCTCCGGGGATGATGTAGATTCCTTTCGATTCCTCTTCTCGCTGCAGACGGTACCCCAGTGGCGGCGTTCCACCGACCCAATAGCCCTTCTTCTTGGTCGCCGCGATCTTGTCTCGGATGCGCTCGCCCGAGACCTCCCGTTCGAACTGCGCGAAGCTCAGCAGCATGTTCATCGTGAGTCGCCCCATCGAGGTGCTCGTGTTGAACTGCTGCGTCACAGAGACGAACGAGACCTGCTTCTCGTCGAAGAGTTCCATCATCTTCGCGAAGTCGCTCAGCGATCGGCTCAGCCGATCGACCTTGTAGACCACGACGACATCGATGCGTCCCTTGTCGATGTCTTCGAGCAGTTGCGTCAGGCCCGGGCGTTTCATGGTCCCACCGGAGAATCCGCCGTCGCTGTAGATCGTCTTGACTGCTTCCCAGCCCTCGTGCTTCTGACTCTTGATATAGTCGAGCCCGGCCTCGAGCTGCGCATCGAGTGAGTTGAAGGCGAGTTCGAGGCCCTCCTCGTTGGATTTTCGGGTGTAGACGGCGCAGCGGATGGTCTTCATACATCTACTCCTTACGCGGGCTGCTTGATCTTCTTGAGTCCGAAGAACCGGGGCCCCGACCAGCGAGCACCGGTGATCTCGCGGGCGATCTCGGACAGGCTGGCATATTCAAGGTCGCGGTATCTGAACCGCTTCCCAGCTTCAAGTACACGCACCTCGTGGCGGTGGCCGTGCCAGGTTCGCACAAGCGTGGTGCCTTCGGGCAAGTTGAAGGGGGATCGGTCTTTGGTCGAGCGTGATCCACGCTTCCGTGATGCGGAATCGGGGGCGTTGCGGATCGCGGCCTTGAGCAGTCGTCGGGTCTCAGCGTCAAGGTTGCCGTGTTCTATGCTCTGCAGGTGCCACGCGATGCCGCGCACCAGCGCCTGCTTGAAGTGGGGCGGGTCACCCCGGATACCGATCTGGTTCCATTGATCCTGAAGCTGGGCGGTGGTCTGTTCACGGAGTGTGTGTAGGTCCATGGGTGCGTTCCTGTTGGAGCCCCTCGCACGCGGCCCCGGCGCTTGCGCATGCGGATGTTTCCGAGTGCTCATTGCACATCAGCGTCACCACGCTTGTTCGGTTGCCGGGGCCGGCGGCAGGGGCCGGTCGGGGTGCTGCGGGGATACGCCCGCGGTGTCACATGTAGCCATGGATCCCGGGTGAGTTCAAGTCGAATCGCGAGACATCGCGGGAACTTTCTGGGGTTTCTGCACAATCCCGTGGAACATGCGCCACAGCGCGATGTCATCGGGGCGAGTTCCCACTAAAATCGGATGTCGCGGCGCATGTGGGCTCGTGGCCCGCGTCTGGCCGAGATGACGAAAGGAAGCCGGACCACCGTTCCTGGCCCGCACCGGGCCGACAAACCAACTGACGCGCGAGCGTCCGATGCTGCTCCACAGCAAACGACCAACCTGGGCCTTGGGTAACCAAGGTCCTTGAAAACACGGTTGCGGCATCTGGATCCGCGCTCCCGAAAGGGGGCGTCGGCCAGGTGCTATTCCGTGAACCCCTTGGTCGGGGTGCTGTGGGTGGCCGAAGGTCCGGCGCCCTCTTTTTCTATCGATGGGTGATCACTCCGGCGGGCATCGGGCTCGAGCGCGTTGCCGAAAGGAGTTCCCCATGCATGTCGTATCAATCCGCCTGCTCGCCGTTGTGGCGATGTTCATTGCCTTACTCAGCCTTGGTTGTTCCAGCACCCCGACTGTGGACACACCGGGTACCCCATCGAGCATTGGTACCCCGAACGATACGGGTGGGCCACGCGAGCTGGTCCGACGGCTGAACCACATCGGGATCCCCGATTCGCTCAATGGGCGCGGATGGGGACCGTCGCGGTCGGAAGACGGTCGATGGATTGCTATCCTGGTGCGAGATTTCCCGATCGATGAGTTACTCGAGAATGAAGTCTCGTGCTGGTTCGAATCAACAGACCGGAGCCGGATCGATCGCCTGGAGCTGAGCGCTGAGCTGTACGCGCCTGGCTATTTCAAAGCGGATGTGATGGATCTCTTCAAGCAAGCGGTTCACGAGGTCTGTCCGAGTCCACCATTGTCGCTGCTTCGCTCGATTGATCGCAGATCGAGCTGGAGTGGGGATGGATGGACGCTCGAGATCATCGATTACGACAATCGCACCAACGGGTATGAGATCATGCTGCGATGGAAGAAGTAGGACCACGAGTAACGCAACTACAACTCATGCGGTCCGATTGATCTGCATACCTCCGTGTCGCTCGATCCACTCTTCTGTACTCATCATTGGTGCAGGCCCTGCCCGGAAGCTGTTTTGCTCTCCGAACACGCTATCGAGTACGAAGAGCTCCTCGGGCAACTGAGCGAAGAACACTGCGTTGTTTTTGTGTTCTTCTCCGGTCACATCACTGTGCGGTGCGGTGTGATAGACGCCGCCTCGATGATGCCGGTTCGGGTAGGGATCTTGCTGGTACTGCGCACAGAACGCCCTCGCGCCCATGCGCAGCATCTCGGCACGGAGATCAGCTCGGCTCTCCCGGGCCGGGTGCAGGGCCTCGCCTTTCCGCCGCGCCATCCCTCCGCCGAGCGATCTTGGCAGGTACTCATCCCGCGTCGCGATCGCTGGCAGGCTGAGCACCTCCCAGCCGTCCTGCTTCAGTAGGTGAGTGGTCAGGTCGTCGACCGAGAGTCGCTGTGTCACCACGATGATCATGCCGTCGTGCTTGTCGTTGAGCCGCTGGTAGATGTTGCGGTCGTACCAGTTGCGGATCTCGGCACACTTGGCAGGATCATCAGCCTGCTGTGGCGTTTGCGGGTCGTCGATGATGATCATGTCTGCACCTATGCCGGTAACAGCCCCCGTAGGAGTCAGGGCTAGGCGAACACCACCCTGCGGCAGCTTCAGGCGACCGGGGCTCTCACTGACCCGCACATGCGGGAACAGCCCCCGGTAGCGCTCGTGCGTCATCAGCTGGTGCGCCTGATGATGATGCTCGTCCGCAAGACCGCGGTGGCCAGATATGCACAGGATTCTCTGGTCTGGTTGCACGCCGTGTATCCATGCAGGAAATGCGATTGAAGCGCACACCGATTTGAGCGAGCGTGGCGGCATATTGATAATCAGCCGGGTGGTCTCGCGACTATGGCATCGGGCGAGGGCTTCACCGAGCACATCGATCGACCAGTTGTGCTGGTAGCTGATACCAGGGTGCAGCAGCCGGAACGCAAGCTGCATGAACATCCGCGGATCGGTGCGATACATGTGCCGGATGGCTCTCGATTCAGGGCTGGTCATGGCTCGCCTCCGATACTTCAGCATCACCGCTCTGCTCGTATGTTCTCAGCAGCTGCTCGAACGCCTGACGATCGGCCGCGTCGGGCTCGAAGCCGGCGATGCTCTGCTGGCTGACCATGAAGGGCAGCACCATCTTCATGGCGCGGAGATCGCCCTTGAGCGCGTCGTTGACGAGTGACTTGAGTAGCACCTCACGCTTGGAGATGCTGATCTGCTTTCCACCCTCGGTGATCGTGATCTCCTTGCTCAGCTCGATGTCGAGCAGCTTCTCGAAGTCCTTGATCTTGCGGGGGCGGCCGTTGGGATTTCCGGACTGGCCGGGCTTCCACTGGGTTTGTTTGGGTGGCTTCTTGAAGCCGACCTCGTACTCGTGCTGATCAGTCATCTGACACCTCCTCCGTGAGTTGGTCGAAAGTGCAGTTGGTTGCTTCGTGGACCGCATCGCGACCGGTCCAGAGTTGCCAGCGCGTGATCGCAACATCGACATACCGTGGCGAGAGCTCGATGCCCATGCAGTGACGCTTGGTCTTCTCGCAGGCGATGAGCGTGGACCCGCTGCCTAGGAACGGGTCTAGCACGAGCTCACCGCGGCGTGAGCAATCAAGGATGGCGTCCTCGATGAGCCGCACGGGCTTGATGGTCGGGTGGAGCTTGAGCGCGTCACCGTCCGGGTCGCCCTCGGCAGGATTGAGCGAGCGTACCGACGGATAGCTCCAGATATTGCTTCGTGTGCGACCGTGTTCGCCAAGCTTGAAGTGGTTGCGGTGGGGGGCTTGGCCGTGCTTGAACACGAACACCAGTTCGTGCTGGCTGCGGTAGAAGCTGCCCATGCCGGCTCGATCCTTCACCCAGATGCAGAGGTTTTTCAGCTCGCTGTAGTGAGCGTTGCCTGCGGCGAGCATCTCGCCCATGTGCCGCCAGTCCATGAACAGGTAATGAATCGAGCCTTGGACGCTAAAAGTGCATATCTGCCTCATCACCGACCCGAGGAACGGGGTGAACTCCTCCGGGCTCATCTCGCCAGAGCCCATCGCGAAGTCGCCGTGATCCTCCTTGCAGACCTGGCCGATCGACTTGGCGGGGAGGTTGTACGGCGGGTCGGTGAAGACCATCGCAGCGTGAGTGTCTCCGAGGAGCCGTTTGTATGTAGCGGGATCTGTGCTATCACCGCACAAGATCCGGTGTTCACCCAAAGTCCAGAGGTCTCCCGGTTTGGTAGCGGGAGCAACAGGAAGCTCCTCGGGGAGCTCATCCGAGCGATCGTGTCCTGCGGGAGTGTCTTCGTCTATTGAGAGTTCGAACTGTGAGATACGCTGTTCGATCTCACCATAATCGAAGCCGATACACTCGATATCGAACTCCAGATCGAGATCCGAGAGCACCTTGAGGTGCTCGCCGAGCAGCTGGTCATCCCAAGTGCTGATCTCGGTGAGCCGGTTGTCCGCGATCATCAGGCCGCGGATCTGGGCGTCATCGAGATCGGTTACGCGGACGGCGGGGACCAGCTCCTGGCCAATGAGTTTGCACGCTTCTGTGCGTGCATGGCCGCAGATCAGCTGGTTATCTTGATCGATGAGTACTGGCATCCGGAACCCGAACGCCTTAATGCTCTCAGCGATCTGGCGGATCTGTTTCTTCGGGTGCACTCGGGGGTTACCTGGGTGAGGCTTGAGGTCGCTGATTCGGGTCTGCTCGATCTGCAGGTGTGAGGTTGTCATGGTTAACTCCAAAGACGAACGGGTGCGCAACAACGCAGCCGCGGGGTACAGGCGGATCGGTGTACTCAGGGGCAACTGCGCATCGACGCAACAACACCCCGGCACACCGGTGAGAATAAGATGTCAGTTCTGAGTTCTGGTCGCCCGAGCTCCGGTTTCAGAGTCGGCTCCGGAACCATGTTCCAGAACCCACTCCGAGACCTGCTGGCATGAATCAATCGCGCCAGCGGGAACCTGCAGGGAATCACTCCCCGCTACGACCGGGCTGCCATGCAGCCGGCCGCGGCTAGCCCACACGTCTGACCTTGTCCGCCGTGCCATGCACGGTGACCGAGATGGGGAAGGTGGTTTGGTCAAGTATATACGAATTGCGCTCACTTTGTCTACATCAGTAGAAAATGGCTACTTCGAGAAAGCTTCTAGATGCGTCTCAGCTTGCCCAACCCGGTTTTTTAAGAGAGCATCCCAGCGGTCCAGGCACTGGGACGCAAGCTCCGGATCATCAGCCTTGATTGCGGAATCGTAGAGTCGGAGAAGAAGAGATGACTGCTCTCGACCGGCCATGCCTAAGCGATGCTGCATGCTTCGAGATTCCTCCGCCAACTCGCTCGCAAGTCGATCTGCTGATGCCAGCACCACTTCTGTGTAGGCCAACAGGTCTACCGCCTCACTAGACAATGGCCAGATGAGATCCTCCGAGTTGTCGATGAACGCTGCTGACCGGACAAAGGCGGTAGCCAATCGTTGCCCAACGCTTGAATTGAGCACTTCGTCGCGCCGAAAAATGTTTGATGCTGCTCCTCGCACAGCTTCATCCGGATCATCGAATAGTTTGATCAGGTGGGATTCGGCTGATTGGCTGTCCGATGCCTCGTCCGTTACCAATTGCCCCAGTGTTTCAGCGATTGCTTTCCGCAGCACTACAGAACCCTGAAGTGCTAAACGCCATGCGCCATTTGAGGTACCGAATTGGAGATGCTCCGCTGCAACCCAGTGAGCACCTTGCTGCGATACGGATTCAATGCTGGAGGCAAACATGCGGGCGAACAGGTCCGGCAAGACACTCTGATGTCTCCATCGACGCAGCTTCCAATGTCGCAAGAGTCGGTTCCGGCCTCGGGCTTGCCCTCTTGTCCACCCTAGTTCGCGATCACACCACCTGACATAGCCAACGAGTCGATTCAGCCATCGTCCAGCTAACACCCGGTCGTCTGCGGTATCGATGATCGTTCTGAGCAGCGAGGTTCCGAGTTGAGGCTGGACGGAGTATGCAGCTACCGCAAGCTCCGCGGCAGCAATCCGAACAGCAGGGTGAGGATCCGTCGCCAGCTTCCGAGCCAGCGGCATCGCCTTCTCACACTGGTCCTGATCACCCCAAGCCAAGCTGGCAAGTGCCCCTGCCGCTACCCCTCGAACACAGTTGAGGCTGGTCGTCTCGACATCGGGCCGCATCTCGTTGCCCACTCCACTATGGACAGAGAACTCCTCCACTTTGGGGTCTTCATGACTGGCAGCGTGATCCAGGAGTTGCCATGCAGGTTCGGTCCAGTTGTACTGCGGATGGTGCTCGATGACGCGGCATGCGGCGATCACGAGGTACCGGTCATCCATTGTCCTTGCGCGGTCCAGCAGAATCTCAATTCCTTCGGAGTCGCAGCTTTCAAGATCACAGTCCTTGTCCGCGAGAGCGTCACACAGCCGTGCGAAGTACACCGCCGGGGTTTCTAGCGGGAAGCGACGGGCCAGGATTACACAGCGAGGAGTCTGGCGCTTAGCCACTGCGCCGAAGTTGTTCGCAAAATGCTCATGTGAAGATTCGCCGACACGATCCGGCCCCATCTGTTTCCACCTGCGAGGCCGTGTACCCCAGTCTCGCTTGATCATCTTCAGCCACTGCTGATCCGAGACCTTGTCCAAATGCTCGTCAGGAATGGGCGAACCCACCCTTCCACCCGATGACTCGAATCCGGAACGTTCTTTCGCCGGACCACCAAACTTGGCATCCCAAGCGCTAATCCGTTCGATCACCAGAGCTGATCTTCTGTCTTCCTGAATCGCGCTAAGCAGGAGGTGTTGCGTACCCCCGATTGGATTAATCAGCGGTACAAACCTGCCAGCGACATTGTGGCCGAACACGCCCTTGGAGAAGTCATCCTGTAGCAAGTAGCGGTAGTACTTTTTCTCTTCATCCGGATAGAGGCCCAAGAGTGAGGCCTCAAGCTGCATCATCGATTCCTGGGAACACGCGCCGGTGTGCTGTCTGATGATTCCTGCCGCCAAGCCATGACGATCTCGATCGTACCCATCCCTGAGCGAGAGTCGCGATTCATCAGCAAAGAGCCATACCAGAGCTTCATCGGATACCGTCGTGGCACATTGACCAAGCCCAAGCGCTACCGCAACCGACAACGAAGTCGATTTCGCAACCTGGGACGAGTGCAGAACCGTCTTCAGGAACTCCGGATCCGTCTCTGCAAGCCCAGCAACGGCATATGCAGCCATTTGCCGAACCGCACCGGCCAGATCGTCATAGAACGAGCTGAACCGCATGCGACGGGATGTAAGATCATCGATCGTCTGGGGGTCGGGAACACATCGCTCTTTCAATCGCTCACACAAGAGCACCAGCCGAGCGAAGACTGGGTAGGCGATAGCCGCGTGACTTCGGATCGCCGTAGGCACGTGCTTCTCAAGAGACGATTCCCTTAACGATGCAATCCGCTCATCAGTATCCGAGGCGTTTGCCAAGAGACTCTTTCGAAGCAGTCCCCGGATCATGCAGTCGATCAGCCGTATAAGGCGATGAGGCTCGTGCTGCGCGACCTTGTCGAGCATGGCGTCGTGAACGGCCCACTTGCCAGCTCGAATCTGCTCATCCCGTATTTCGGCAACCTTCGGAGAATCCTCTGACGGGTCCCACCATCCGAGCAATCCGCCAAGGAGATCCACTCCATCCGCCTCATCGATAACCGGATTCAGCAGACCATCGACTTCTTCCGGACAGGACTCCATCAGCATCAGGATGGCGCGCATCCACATGGCCCGCTCATCGCCCTTTGAGGCAGCGAGCAGCCTGCTCCAGACACCATCTGCATGGAGTGCTTGGAACCACGGCTTCGACCGCCACAGAACCCGGTTCACGATGTGATCTCGCCAAGCGTCCTGACCAAGTAACTCCACGACCAGCGCTCGGAGATCAGCCGATATGGGATCGACTTCCTTGAGAACACCCAGAACCAGGTGCTTGAGATGGAATCGCACATCGGGGTCCAAGATCATCGCTCGGCTTACCGCTACCCCAGTGGCGGCATCTTGATCATGTAGGAGGAAGAGCAACTGACGTAGCTGATCTCGACGTTCGAGGCCCTGGCCTTGCTTGACCCACTCAACGATGCTCTCTGAGTCTCCACCAGACTCGGTTAGCGATGCCCTCGCGACGAGATAGTCAAAGTAGCTCTGGTGTGGAAACGCGACCGCTCCCCCAACCTTGACGAACAGCCCGACTGAGCAGCATGCACGCATGGCGGCCCGACAGGCGTCGAACGCAACCTCTGGAACGGAGAGTGTGCCTGACTGCTCCATAGCTTCACGAGCGATGCTGATCGCGCGGTGAACATCCGCATCGGCAACACCTGGCTCTTGAGCAGCCTCGGTTCGATAAGTGTCGATCAGAGCGGCGAGCAACTGGGTCTGCGACGCCAGGTCCCGACGCACATCACCCTTCCTTGCAAGAGCGTACCACGCGTCCAGTGTTCCCGGATGACGCAGAAGGGATTGCAATCGTTGAGGAAGACTGCTATGGGCAACACCGACTGACTGAAGCAAAGGCTGTATGTCTGAATCGGAAAGAGTGCCGATATCAACAGCTGACACTTTTCCCGGGTGTGCCCGCTCTACCGTTTCTCGCCACCGCATGATATTGGCATCATGATCAAGATCGAAAGTGCGGCATGCGACGACAACCAAGGTCTTGGGATCCAGAAGTGCTTCCCGCAGCATTGACGCACACTGTCTCCATGCTGCGGTAGCGTCAGTTGTTGTAAGCCGAAGTGCATCGAGCTGGTCGATTACCAAAACAGCGCGGCCATCATGGGCTACCGCCATCAACGCAGCAGCCGGAGTTGCCTTCAAACCGAGCGACTCGCCATACCGCAGCGGATCGCCATGCATTGGATGAGCAGAAAGGGATAAGGGAAGCGCGAGGACACCTGCTGCTTTCAACTTCTCAACGATGCCAAGCAGCACCCCGCTTTTGCCAGTGCCGGCTTTCCCGTGAACCAGCACCAAGCGAGGCGGGTTCTCGCCGGTGATCTGACTTGCAATATCTTCGACCTGAGTCCTCGGGATCCATGTGCGTGCAACCAGCCGTTCCTGCAATGATGCAATGAAGTCGTCCCGTAGAATTCCAACCGTCGTACGAAGTTGTGGATCGCGACGCAGATCACGAGGTCGATGTCCGTGCTGAGCGAGATAGTCGAGTATCGGCTGGGCTGTGATCGTCTTGCCAAGATGCCGTTCAAGGTAGCCTTCGAGCAGGCCGGTCACAGCGGCCGGATCGCCATCGAAAGCTGCCTGAACGAGCAAGCCAATTCGCTCGTGCTCTGAATCTCCGCTCTCGACGACCTCGAATCGCATGGCTCGCAGCCGTCGGATCGCAATGGCCTCATCTGCATCGACACCTTGCTGCAGCCCCCATTTCTGGAGAAGCTCCTTGAAGCACCTATTGCGATCCTTCAGCGCAATGATGCGATCCACAATGAACTGCGAGTCTGATCCTTCGTGGCGATTCAGTTCATCACAGATGTCTCTGAGGTGAGGCACGGGGAGCGACGAGGCAAAGCGAAAGCGAGCATTCTCGGAAGCGTCGATGTATGCGGCTGCGGCGGAGAGAACTCTCTCTTGCTCCAGGGATGCCGGGGACCACCTGTCATAAGCCCGGTTCTGTCTCTTGAGCTGGATATGTTCCGTCTCTCCACTCGGGAGCACCAAGTCGATATCCGCTCCGCCTGAGTCTCCCGACGCAGGCTCCCATTTCAAAGACACGATCTGATCGGTCACGAGCGCGACAAGCTGCCAGATCGCGTAGCGACGCTCAAACTGCGTCCCCAACTTCGATGCGATACCGCCTGGCTCAGCCATTCTCGCGTTTCTCCAGCAATACACTTCGTTCGCAATACGCTCTGAAACATTGAGTGTAACTTAAATTTATCGGAAATTGAAAAGACATTGGCGGCAGGCCACAGATCGATGTCTGTGGCTCACTGTGATTACCTAGTAGAGCAACCGCGGATCGTCACTGAACTATTATCTCCTAGTTGTGATCCTAGGTGGTTCCTGTTTATCTCCTTCCGCATAAAGCGAGCAGGCTCCATTCGGGATATTCTGAGTTCGATCTCACTTGGTTTGAGCATGCCAAGAGTGGCGTACAGACGATAGAGATTGTACCATATCGCGAAATTCTCCGTGATTAATTTATCTCGTCGGTATCAAGCCAGCGTGCGTACGCCATCATATCGAGTGAGGGCACTGTTGCCATGGTCTGCAGGCGCGCGATCAAGCGGAGCAAGAAGTAGGCGAGCGGACCTTCCGGCGTCTGTACGCTGATCGCAGCAGACACCGAATCGGAGTATTCCACCTCAAACACGCCGTTCTCTGCTGCGCAACCGATTTCTAGGCATCCTGCACCGTACACCCCGTTGATCGCTTTCTCGAACGGCTTGCCGAACGGCGGTGACCATGAGCTTCTCAAACACAGCAGACCGCCAAGAATGTGCTGCGGCTCCTTTGGCGGGTAGGTCCCCCCAGCGTGGGGGATCGGGATGCTCGTCCGGTGCAGTCCTCGGACACTCTCGATCTTCTTGGCCGCGTATGCGATCTCTTCGCCCGACATCTCCTGCTTAACTTCGAATGCGGCGTATACGCTCTCGGCAGGGACGTAGAGCGCGGAGTCGTGCTTCAAGACGAACGGCGAATACTGGCGATCGTGAATCACGATGTCGAGCTGGTCGCTGCACTCGTTCTTTGAGTCAATAACGAACGCCTTGTTGACCTGATAGCGCGCGGGCAAGTGGTTCTTCAGCATCTCGATCCAGCGACTCTCGCTCACGTCACCCTTGGTTCCGGCGTGCGCCACGATGTCCCGAGTGATCCCGAGTTCGTTGGCGAGCAGCCTGTGCAATCCATTGAGCAGGGCGGGGAGCTGTGCTCGGGCGGGTTCGCTCTTATCAGGAGAGGGGGAAGAGGTCGCCAAAGATATCGCGGTACTTGCGGAGGGCATCGCCGTTCCTTCCATTGCTTGAGAGTTGGATCGCTTCGCGCATCGCGTGATGCGCTTCGGCCAGTGCGCGTTTGGCGCTCAGGAACTCGGTTGTGGTCATCGAATCGCTCACAGGAGGCCCCAGTCCCGCCGGGTCTGGCCACTCTTCGTCGATGCGGTTGGCTGCTGTCGAAAAGAACCCCATGAACTCGTACGGGTAGTTGCCGTTAAACGGCGGCCGCAAAAGGTCTATGGCCATCACCTCAAGCAGGAACGACGGCTTCACCGGCTTTCCGTGCTCTTGATTCCATCGCTTGATCATGCGGACCATGCCCTTCCACTCGCCGCCGAACGCTTTGTTGGCCACGGTCGCCTTCTCGGCGTGTACCTTCGGGTTGGTCTCGGTCCACCCGTCGGATGTGGCGGTATCCGGGATCTCGTAGTGGTCTGACTTTGAGAAGGCGGGCACGACATCGAAGCTCATGACACGCTCGGAGTCGCCCGCGACGGTGAACTGGACGGTGACGGAGCGCCGCTGGCGGCTCACGTTCTCAGAGCCGTATTTGTTGGCGAGGGCGGACTCGGTGTCGGCCAGAATGAGTGTCGGGCGCTTTCCGGTACGATACTTCTCTCGCTCGTCGTCGTGGAAGACGCAGAAGATGTCGACGTCCTTCAGAGGCTTGGTCTTTGTGTATCGAGCGTATGAGCCGGTGAGGAAGTCGTGGTCGATCTTGAAGGACCCGTTCATGACGTCGCGGATCTCCCGCTGGCGACGGGATGCGTCGTCCTGCTCCTTCTGCGTGAGTTCAAGGCGGCTCCGGAACTTCTTGAAGGCGTCGGTGACAGTCAGCATCATCGGCTCCAGTACGAGGTTTCTGCGGCGAGTCCATTCCCGCCGACGGTGGCGCCGACGGTGTACCGGCGCATCCCATCCGTGGAGCGGAAGTCACACGGCCCCCAACCAGCGACATTCGGGCGGCCCGACGCGTTCTTCAGGATGAGGTCATAGCGACATCGCGACGGTGCGAGCCCCGCTTTGGCGATGTGATAGCGGATCGCGTCGGTATCCACCCAAAGCGAGCCGTCACCGACTGATGAGTAGATGACGTCCATGTCCCAGCGTGTCACCAATGAGTCGTCCCGTGGGTCGTAGACCTCCAATGTGACGCGCTCCAGATGGCGACTCGCGAGCCACGTGGAGATGGCTCGTTCGTTCGAGTCCCAGTCGTCGGAGAACTTTGATGGGTCGAGACCGATCTCGCGGATGACCTCCTTGATAGACAGGAGCATCTTCGTCGTGACGTACGTCACCGTGTGCGTATAGGTGATAGAGACGGTGTACGTGCTCATGACTGCATGAACTCCTCGACGTTGACGGAGAGTCCGCTCGCGGTTGACTCTGACGAGTCGTCGCCATCAACATCGTCATCGCGGGAACGCGCGGTGATTCGACTCGAAACAGACGCGAGCTTCTTCTTGCTCCAGTCGATATCCTCGGGGAGGCACGGGATCGACATCGACCAATCCCCGTCGGTGGGGCAACGCGACAGCATCGCCTCGTTGACTCGATCGCCGGTAATGGCGTCATCATCAAAGACGCAGTACACCCGCACGCGCGGTCCGGCGCCCCAAATAACAATGGGTGCGTCCTTCGTCGCCTCAGACGAGATCGAGGAGCACGCAGCCCCCGCCGCCATTTCGAGCTCGCGTCTGGCGTCGCTGTCAGAGCTCGGGGCCAAGAGATCAACGATCAGCTCCCAGGTCTGGGATGCCGTGCGCACTGGAGTTGAGGCGATTCGACGAGCGATAACTGTGCTCATTGTGCACCCTCCACATTGATGCGTTCCGCCTGGGCGTGCTCGATAGCGGCGAGCACGGCATCCCCCGTGAGCCGGGATGGGTCGAGGGCGGTCTCCTTGGAGTGCGCCAACGCAGACAGCACAGCCTTCCGGATGCGTCGCCCATCCAACCCCACGCATCGCTCGGCTGCTTTGGCCACGGCCGTGTCGTCGCGCAAGCGTGCGACCGGGGGGTATTGGCTCGCGATACGGTCGATGCTGTCAAAGAGGATGTCCCGGCATGCCTCTGGAGATGGAAGGTCGATCGTCATGATCAGGTCAGACCGCGAGATGAACGCATCGTCGATTGCCCCGGCGAAGTTACTCGTAGCAATGAAGAGAAGGTTCGGGTTGTTCGCCGCGAGCTGGTCGAATTGGGCGAGCACTGCATCGGTTGCGCGATGTACATCGACGGGGTTTGCTTCAAGACTCATCTTTCGTCTGTCCGCGGCGAGCGTTTCCACTTCATCGAGCAGTACGATGCAAGGGCCGCCGGCGGCCTCTTCAGCGATAACCGTTCCGAGCAGGTGACAGACGGCTTGCTGACTCTTGCCGAGCGCAGCGCTTGCCAGGGCGTGCGGCTCAACCTCGATATAGGTCAGCTTGCCATTGAGCGATGCGGCTGTCCGTGATGCGAGGCCGCGAGCGAGCGAGGTCTTTCCTGTCCCGGGCGGTCCAACCAGGAGGATGATTCCGTGCAGCGGCATCGCAACTTGCTTAAGCCGCGTGCGCGCGGTGAAGTTGAGCACAGATTGGGCGAGCAGCCGGTCCTTGGATTCCCGCGGAACGATGACTGAGTCCCAAGCCCCGTCGAACTCGGAGTCCGGCAGCACCCGGATGTCTTGGACGCCCTTCTGCTCTGTTACGCGCCGGGCGCGTGCCCGACCATTCTGGATCGCGGAGTTCGTTGGGGCCGCTGGTTTCATTCGCATTTCGCTCGCTTTCCCGGATCCGTCGTGCCGATGTAGACGAAAACGTATAGTGTTGGTGCCAAGAGAAGGGCCCACGCGAGCCATCAGACGGCATCGTCACGAGATTGTATACGTTTTCGTCATGGAGGTTGCTCGGCATGCCCGAAAAATTCGAGGAAAGACTCCGCAAAGCCCGTCAAGACAAGGGTTTGAGCCAGGCTGATCTGGCCAAAAAAGCAAGCTTACAGCCGTCGGCGGTTTCCCACTTCGAGACCGGAACACGGTCCCCGTCCTTTGAGAACCTGCGTCGGCTTGCGGACGCCTTAGGTGTTTCGATCGACTACCTACTGGGTAGGCAGACCGACGAAGAGGCAGCAGGCCCGGTTGCCCAAAGGCTCTACCGCAACTTCGAGAAGATGACATCCGACGATCAAGAGACAATCGCTGAGATGGCCGAGATGCTTCGGCGCAAGAGCGTCCAGCGCAGGAAATCCGACGGGGAGTGATGCGTGTCGCGTTCGATGAACTACCAAGTAGGAGAACGGCACGCCGAAGAGGTGCTTGAACGGGAGCGGCTTGACACGCTCCCTATTTGCCCACGCGAGATCGCATCCAGGCATCACATCTTGATCGAGCCGAAACCAACGAAGTCAGTTGGTGTGACCGGTTTTCTGATGCGCATGGGGAACGACTTCCTCATCTGTCACGCTTCGCATTTGTCGAATGATGGGTTCATCCGTTTCACGATTGCGCACGAACTCGGTCACTATTTCATCCCGGGTCACCCCGAGGCATTATTCGGCGATAAGGATGGAATCCACGAGAGTCGCGCTTTTAGCCCGAACGGGAATCGCTTCGAACAGGAAGCGGATGGTTTTGCGTCAGCCTTGCTCATGCCTAGAGAGCCTTTCATCGCAGCTATGCGTGAGCAGGACCCCGGGTTCAAAGCGATCGAGGCGTTGGCCACATTGTGCCGGACTTCCATCACCGCGACCGCTATCCGGTACGCACGATTCGCAGAAGATCCAGTGGCAGTGATCATGAGCGTAAGAAATTCTATCGAGTACTGCTTCATGTCCGAGCCAATCCGAAACTGTGAGGGACTCAGGTACATCTCGAAGGGCACATCGCTCCCCGCGCGATGTCCGACGCGGACATTCAATGCAAATAAATCTAACATCACGAGCGGAGCTAGATCAGCAGGGTGGACCTCTTTGGACGATTGGTTCGAAGGCGCTCCGCAGTTGGAAATGAAAGAGGACGTCGTCGGTCTCGGTGGTTACGGAAAGACATTGACTGTGCTATTCACCGAGGAGGCGTTTGATGACAAGGAGGAAGACGACGACTGAACCAATCTGGCTGAGCGTGAACCAGATCCGAAAAACAGCGACGCGAATAGTCCTGCCGCCGCGATCGGTGTGTTCAATGGGCCGTTGGCTTCGATGGCAGAAAGAGAAGCCTGAGCCATTTCTTTAGATGGTTCCACCCTCCGGTGTGCGGCATTCCATTGACCACACCCGCACTCATCACTTCCTCGGGCCCCTATTGTGAGCGAGTAGACTGACGGGACGACAGAAGCTACCTGTTTAGGGTGCAGTTTTACAGAACCCCTTCATGTCGGACATGGTATCGAATACACCACTGATTAGACTCGTTCGCACTTGGACGTTCGATCAGAATGCTGCCGTGACGTTAATGAACCATCCGTGGCTGTCGTAAGATAGATCGGTAATATCGTCTGAGAAGTCGGTGAAGTTGTATCCGACGCCGAAGCGGATGTTCTCGTTTATGTGGCGGTAAACGCCGAGTAAGATTCCGCCGCGAGAGTCGCCGGCGGCTGAGTTGGACAGGTACCGGCCTTCGAACAATGCATCCCACTCGTGGGTGATGTGAATGTCTGCACGTCCGATGAGGAGCAATGAGGTGTTTCTGAACCATGGGCCCTGGAGTTCGAGATCGCGGATCTCGCCGGATCGCAATGCGATCTTGCCGCCAACTGTGAATCGCTCGGAGAGGTCGTAAGTCGCGTCCGCCGAGAGGACGTGGCTGCGTTGGGAGTATCGGCGGGAGAGACCGTTCAGATCGATCTGACCATCGGTCGGCACGTTCTCATAAAAGGTGTACTTGAAGAGCAGGTTGAGGCGATCGTCTTCGGTCGGCCGGTACGCGAACCCGATGATGGCTTCGGTGAAATCGCCGTCGAAGAACGTTCCAGACCGGTCGTTGGTGCGGGCGAGGTTGAGTTTCCAGAGCAGACGCCAGTCCGGGTCGATCTGCACTTTGACATTGTTGCGGAGCAGGAAGCTGACCCGATCGTCGTTGGGCCCGGTGTCTTCACGCCACTCCAGCGTCAAGCCCGCCTTCAGCTTCTCGGCAGAGTACTGGATGGTCGCACTGATCGACGAGCGATCAAGTTCGCCGGACAGATCGTCCTCGATTGTGCCAAACTCGCCCTGGAGACCAAAGGACCAACGCTCGAATGGGGCGAGGTCTAAGCCGAACGCGTGCGTACGGCCCGACTGGCGGCCCTGGCTGATCAGGCGTTCTTCGGCGAAGACGTTGCCAATGTCACCAAAGCGCTTCTTGACACCTCCGACGAGCGAAGAGCTACGCGAGCGGAGCCCGGTATCCGACCGGTCAGGGTCGAGCTGGAGGGCCAGATACGTATCGGTCAGGTCGTCAACTTTGAATGTACTGTCAAATGTGGCACCGACGCCGCCGTTGCCGCCCGAGACCTCGCCGCCAAGGGTCAGACGTTCGGAGGCCTTGAACTTGATCCCGGCGCCGTACCGGTTGTTGTGCCGGCGGTCGCCCGAGAGCGCGAGCGTGGCCTGGCCGAAAATGTAAGCCTTGCGATCTTCGCTGTCTTTTCTGCCGAGCTCGATCGCGACGTCGGTCCGGTCGCCGGCGCGTGTTGAGGTGAGTGCCCCGATCGCGGAGCCGTCGATCTGGTCGTGTTCGGCTCCGATGATGGCGTAACCACCGTTCTCTCGGTTGATTTCAATCTGGCCCGAGACCTCGGTGGTCTCAAGCCCCCCGGCCTGCTCAAGGCGGTCGAACTCCAATACGAGCTTAGTGGTATCAGAGAGTTTGAGGTCGGCTCGGGCCCCGTACTGGGTGGTGTCGGTCACGGCCAGCTGGCCCGGGGCCGAGAAGCCAGCCTCGCGGTCCTGAATGTAGGCGCTGATCTTGCCTTCGCTTTTGCCGTCGGTGAGCTCGGCGAGTTCTGCGGTCGCTTCGACTCTAAATGCCGACGCTTCGGTGTCCGGCGCCAACGGCTGTGGTATGCCGTTGAAGGTGAAGCCACCGTTGAATGAGGATTCCTCTCCGACGCCGAGCCCGTCTGTGTGGGCGATCTCGGCTTTGATGTGCGTGCCGGGTCCGACGCGGATGGTGATGTCGCCGCCATAGAGTGTCTGATCGCCGCCTGTCTGCTCTTGCTGTGAAATGGTGGCACCCACTTTGACGCGGTCGTTAAGCCATCTCGATACGCGGCCGCCGGCGACGACCTCGTCGGATTCGATGTCAACGGGGGTGAACTCGTAGTTGACGACGAGATACACCGGATTGCCTGACAGTTCGCCCGACTGCACGACCTGGCCGTCATCGGCGGTCGAAGCCAGCGGGCTGGTCAGCAGGATGCGCCCTTGTACATAGTTCAGGTCGTAGTCGTCGTAGGGTTGGAGCAGCGTACTTTCCAGCACGAGCCCGGACTGCTCGTCGCGTACTTCGATGCGGACCCGCTCAGACCCGATGGTGATGTCTTGATTTCGGAGGTAATAGAGCGAGCCGCCTGTGCCGCGGAACTCCTCGCGTGCGTTCACGGTTTCGGGTGTGGCGACGAAGAGGTCGATCTCGGTCTCGTGCTCACCGAACGAAGTCTTGCGGTCGCTGCGGAGCTTGGCTTGCCCACCGTAGAGACCGCGGTCGACCTGTGCCAGATCGGTGTCACGCAGACCGGTGTGGAAGTTGCCCCACAGGATCGTGCTGTCGCGGCGCTCGAGCCGGACGTAGAAGTCCGTCTGAGTTGGGGCGTCATCGATCGTCGTGCTGTCATCGCCGTAAACGGGGTAGAACCGGTCCGCGTCGAGTCTGCGGAGCAGTTGGCGGGGGGCCTTCTCGTTGAGGTTGCTGAAGATGTCCTCGATGTCTTCTTCATCCGTGTCGATGCTGGCGGTCAGGAGCCAGTCGCCCTTGACCTTGCCCTTGAGGTAGAGCGCACCGCGTCCTTTGACGAAGATATCGTCATCAAAGTCACCGTCCGCATCGAGCAGGCGTGCTGGTCCGGAGCCTGAGTTGCCCCCGATCGTCAGTTCCGCGAGCCCGACGTAGAACCAGGAATCCTCGGCGACATAGAGATCGCGCGTCATCGTTTGCTCGGATTGCTGGATTGTATCAACAAAGGTCACTTCGACGGTGTGGGTGCCGTCTGGGATGAGCATCTGGACCGCGAAGGCACCGTCGGTGTCGACCGGTACGGGGCGGCCCATCACAAGCACATCGGTTCCGTCGGGCACCTGGGTACCGCTGACGGTGACCGATGCACCTGCCGTGGCGATCGTGTGCTCGGCGAGACGGTTCTCCCCGAAACCGGCGTTGAGAACCAATTCAGAGTCTGGATTGCTGCCATCGTTTCCGGACATATCGACCCGGACGGACTGCGGGCGTGTTGTATCGATGCCGCCGCCAATGCCGTGCGCCTGAGCAACGATGAGCAGTTCGGTCTGGGCGAGCGCATCCCGCTCAGGAACTGTCCACTCTGCCATACCACCCGCGTCGGTTGGAATGACCGCGATCGGGTTGCTGGCGTCGGGATCGCTCGGGTCCAGCAACAAGACGTTTACGCGATCGATCCACGGCGTGTAGTTGGTGTGGACCTTGAAGAGAAGTGGCTCGCCGCGGACCGCCGCTGTGGGCCAATGGGAGACATTGAGGGCGGGCTCGAAGGCGAGTTCGTCTGCTTGGATGATCACGGCTGACTCCGCCAGTGTGATGTCATCGCGGCGGGTTGCCGCCGGGCCGCTCGCTGGACCGCCGATGGCACCATCGAGTTGGTCTTCACCGATGCGGTAGGTCAGCCCGTCGATGTTGATCGACAGCGGCTGCTCGGATCCCGCAGCGACTTGTGTTGCGGTGCCTTCCCGCACACTCTCGGTGTTGACCGGCGCGGGCTCGGTCGCGACTCGGCTCGCGTTCGCTGTGCGTCGATTGTCGTCGGTCTGGTCGTCGGTGCTTTCTGCTGTCTCAACCCCTGAGAACACTGGCAGTACCGCTCGCCGCTCAACTGGTGCGACGCCTGATACGATGTCGGATATCGGCTGCGGTGAGACTGGCTCCGCCGTTCGCAAGTGCTCGGTTTCGATCTGGAGACGGTAGCGGTCATATTCTGTGCTCCAAAGGCGACGCACGCGGCGTTCGACGGCGCGGAGCCGACGCTTGGACATTCCATCGGTGGCTGATCCACTGATGTACACCAGACGGAGAATGGACGGCTCGTCCGCGATCGCGCGGAGAATCAGGTCGAGATCCGCGTCCCGCTCTGGCAGCAGGTCCGAACCACCGTCCTCGAACGAGTCTCCACTGATCTCGACGCGCACTACTCGGTGGATCCGCGCGCCGAAGTTGACTTTCATCGCCTTGCCTCGGGTCAGGCGAACGACGGCCGGGTTCTCGGTCACCATGCGGTACCCGGTTGGGAGAGTTCGCTCGTCGACCTTCAGGACGAAGGTGGTGCCGCGCGCCTCGTTGGGGATCTCGGCGCAGGCGATGTGGTAGCGACCGAACGCGTCGGTTGTCACGAGCAGGCCACGTACTGTAGCGAGGCGGACATTCGGCAGCCCCGGTTCGCCCTCGTCCTGGTAGCCGTTGCCGTTCTTGTCGTCGAAGACCTTGCCGATGATGTCGGTGCAGTCGAACTCGGGGTCCGGGACAACCTCAACGCTGGCAAAGGCTCGGTTGGACACCGCCCGGCCGCTGGCCTGGTCGAGCGCGATGACCTCGTTGTTGAATGTGCCGAAGCCCACGCCGCTGCCGACGACTGCGAGGATCGTGGCCTCGAACTCCGCGTCGGGAGCGATGGTCAGGCCCGGCCAGGTCACGGTGCGCCCGCTGACGGTCGGGACGACGGGCACGCCGCCCAGCGTCGCAGAGCCGTCGACGAACTTGAACCCGGGAGGCAGGGTGTCGACCAGCTCGAAGTTGGGAACGGTCGCCGACAGCGTGTTGCGGACGCGGATCGTGTAAGGGATGAGTTCGCCGCGTGAAACGGTCTTTCTGGGTGTGGTCTTGCTGATGACCAGTGCGCCTTCGAGGACCGGATCGAGCGCGATGTGGTTGTTGACCACATTGGGATCTCCCGAGGCAAGCTCGAAGCAGATGTAGTACATCGTCGAGTCGCCGAGCTGCGGCGCGGTATCGAACGGGAGTACCTCGAGCGGATCGGGCAGCCCGGTGGGATCAAGCGCGCCGGGCTCGGGCGGGATCAGCCCGGAGGGGAACACCGGCGACAGACCGGCCGGGATGTCCGGCTCGATGCAGTACTCGCCCGGGGGGAAGCCCGCGAGCAGGTCGAAACGGTAGAAACCGTCGCTGCCGGTGACCTGATTGAATTGACCGGGCGGCAGGTGGATGGCGGGGTCAAAGCCGGGAGGCCCGGTCAGACGCACGCGAACGTTGGGGATCGGCTGGCGAGTGATCGAGTTATAGAAGACCCCGCTCGGGTCGAGAGGGAGGTCCTGCTCGACGATCAGCAGCCCGTCTGGCAGCGAGAGATTCAGGATGCCCTCTGGAGAAACTTGCGCGCCCGGCTCGTCGGTGACGGGTGTGCCCCACGGCGTGCCGGTCTCGGGGTGGCGGAATCGGAGCCCGTAACCATCGCCAGGCACGAGGCCGTTGAACGTGTAGCCGCCGTTCCCGTCTGTTGCCGTGCTCTCGACGACCACCCCGTCGAGGAGCAACTCGACGGTCCAGCCGTTGAGGGTGGGTTCGAAAGGATCGCGCATGCGGTCGTGGTCGGTGTCACGATAGACCGTGCCACGCACTGACGAGGAACCTTGCGAGCCGCCGACGCTGATGACAGTGGGGTCATCGTCGTCGGGGTCACCCGGGGCGTTGCCGGATTCGGCACCGTCCGAAACCGGGCTGTCAGAGACGCCGGCCAGGCCTGCGTCCGCCGTGAACGACGCCTGATTCTCGATCCGTGTGCCTGCTTCGAGCCCAGATTGCACGCGTACGCGGAACCGGATCTGGTTGGACTGCCCGGGCTGGATCGTGCCGATCAAGACGCCCGTGTTGAGCGCGGAATCTGAGCCGGTGTCCGCGACGGTTGACCCATCAAGGAGGGTGGTCCCAGTCGAGTACGAAGTGCCAACCGGCGGGACGGTGTCTGTGATCGTGACACCGGTCGCATCGGCCTGACCGCGATTGGTGATCGTCAGTGTGTACTCGAGTTCATCATTCGCTTGAACGCTACCCCCGTTGAGATCGATCACGGATTTGGTCAGGACGAGACTCGGCCCGGTGCCCACAACCAGGGTGGTTGGCTGATCGCCGTTCGAGGCGTTGCCGTCAGCGTCCGAGTTCGTGTTGGGCAGACCGTCTCCGGCAGCCATGGCTTGATTTACGATGATGGTGCTGTCGGGTGTACCCGCGTTGACATCCGCATCGAAAATGAGACGGGCGGTGACTCCGGGAGCTAGGCTCGCGACGGTTGCCATCACTGGATTGCTCCCTCCCGGATCCGCGAGTGGAGTCGGCGCATCGCCCCCGTCTGGGCCGTCCTCGTCGAACAGTATCGACCCCGAAACGAGCGTCAGATCGGCCGGGACGTCGTCTGAGACAACGACATTCGTCGCCGCGACCGGCCCAACGTTTGAGACGTCGATGGTGTAGCGGATTCGGTCTCCGGCGCTGAGCGGCGACCCGTTGAGATCCTCGGCGGACTTGCTGACCACGAGCGCGGGCTCATCACCGACCGTGAGACGGGTCGGGTCGTCAGCCGCGGGCGTGGACGGGTCGTCACTTAAGACCGGGTTCGCAGCCCCGGATCCTTCGCCCGCGAAGTTCAAAGCTGCCTGGTTCTCGATAATGACGCCCGATCCGATGTTGCTGGACACCCGTGCCCGGAATATCACCACCGCAGTCTGACCAACGGAGATCTGTTCGGCCGGATCGCCGGGAGCGTTGATCGATATGCCATCGACGAACGGTGCGGTGCCGGAGATGTCCGCTACCGCAACACCGTTAAGCGTGGTCGAACCCGCAACATACTCGGTACCTGCGGGGATCCGGTCGGTGAGCGTCACACCCACGGCGTGCTCGTTGCCCGAGTTCGTTGTGGTGATGGTGTACTCGATGACATCATCGGGGTTGAGCGGTGAGCCATCGAGGTCCGAGGCGGACTTCGTCAACCCGATGACCGGGGCCGACTCGATCACGGTTCGCACCGGGTCGTCGTCGTCCGGGTCGGACGCGTCGTTGCCCGAATCGACGCCGTCGTCGTCTGCGGGGTTTGTGGAGTCCGAAATGAAAGGGTCGCTGAAGCCCGACACGGTCGCGCTTGCGGTGTTGAGAACATCCGTTCCACCTGGCAGAACATTCTGAAGTTCCACGGTGAACACGACCTCGAGACTGTCGCCGATTGGAAGATCGACGCCAGAGATTTGGAGCCGACCCGTGGCGTTGTCGCCGCCGGTCGGATCGATCACTGTGGACATCGGGGTTGGTGTGACAGACACGAGCTGGAGCGTGCCCGGCTCGAACTGGGGAGCGAGGCTGTCGTCGAGCGTTACATCGAGGGCGGGCGAGGTGCCCGAGTTTGTCACCATGATCGTATACGACAGCGTGTCACTGGGCATCGCGGTCGTGGTGTCCACGGACTTCGTGACCATGATGATCGGGCTGAGTGTTTCGACCCGGTGGTCATCGGTGGGATCGTCACCGGTGTCACCGTTGGATGTACCGACGGTGCCGGCCCCGAAGGCGGTCTCGTACGATCGTACAACCTCGGGCGTGCTGACCGTTGGGGCACTCGCGTAATCGGTCACGGTCCCGAGCAGGTCAAAGTTCTGGCCGTCCGGTTCGTCAAGGTCGAGGCGCGCATCGAACATGATCATCGCTAATTCGCCGACGGCAAGGAATGCCTGCATCGAGATAAGCGTCACGACCAGATCGCCGGTGGCATCGTCGTAGGTGGTGATGAAGTCGGTGCCCGAAGCAAGTGTGAGCGTGCGCCCGCCCGCGATCTCGACGGTAAAATCGGTAGAGAGCGGGTCGGCGTCGCGCATGCCCTCTGGAAGCCGGATGGTGGCCGCAGGCTGGTGCGCGTCCGATGTTCCGGTGTTGAAGATTGTGGCGATGAACGAGGCGGGCTGGCCCGACGCGATGGTGGCAGGCCCGTCGAGCGCGAGCACCAGGTTGGGCTCGACGATGGTGATGACCGCGGGGGCGGTCGCGGGCACCGTCGCGTCGTCGCCCGGGCTGTCTGGGTTGTCGAACAGCACACTGGCGTTGTTCACTAGGTCTGCCGCGTCAATGTTGGTGCCCGCGTCCAGAACACGGATCGTCACGAGCAGCTCGATGACGGCATCGCTCGCGGTCGCTCGGATGTCACCGAGCCCGATCTCGATCGGTCCAGTGTCTCCCGCGGCGGGCTGCGAGGTGATGGTCACCGGGCCGCCCGCGGTTGATTCCAGAGACATCTGCGAACGGATCTGCGTCGAGATGAACTCGGTACCGGCGGGCAAGGTGTCCACGATGCGAACAGTCGTCGCGGTACCTTGCCCCGGCTCGTACTGCAGAAGGTAAGTCGCTTCCTCACCGATCGCTACCAGTCCATCGCTCGGTTCATCGAGCGTCTTGGTCAGCTCGACGCTCGAGAGCGTGATGGAGACCGGGGTCGAGTCGGCTGCTGTGTAGTCGTTGAACCCGCCCGAGCCGTCGCGCTCGTCGGCACTGACCCCGGCGATGGACGTCCAGTCGAGTTCGGCGGTGGCGTCGAGGGTCTGGAGCGGTGAGGCGGCAGCATCGATCGTGAAGGTAACATCGAACGCGTACGTGCCGCCCGGTGCCACGGGCCCATCGATAGTCCAGGACCACTGGCGTGTGCCGGAGGTCGATCCATCATCGGTGGGTGCGCCGGGGTTGTCTGGGTTGGCATCGACAACCGGCGAGATCAGTAGCTCATCAATCAGGGCACGAAACGCGAGATCGTGCGCAGCACCGTCGCCGGTGTTGGTAACCGTGAACGTGTAGATGACCTCGTCACCGGCCTGCAATCCCGCGTCGGGATCCTGCTGTACGGTTCCCGCGAGCGTGAGATCGATCTGCAGATCTGGTTCGGTGATGGTGACATCGACGGTGTTGGTGTCGATCGACGGCTCAGGTGTCGCGCCGTCACTGTTCGCCCATTCGAACGCGGCGGTGTTGTCGATCGTATCGGTCGCGTCGGTCGCAGCAATGTTTTCTATGACGGCCGAGACGGTCACAACGCCCTGCTGGTCGGCCGGGATCCGATCAAAGACAACATCGACGGTGTCGTCGACCGTGTTGTCAGTGACGCCGACACCAAGATCCGCAGCGTTCGTCGCGACCGAGATAACCCGAAGCCCCTCGGGAAGAGTGTCGGTGAAGCGGGCGTCCCACAGGCTGACACCTACAGTGTTCTCCGGTGCGGTCAGGGTGAACACAACGGTGTCACCGATGTTCCCGGTATCGGGGGATACGGCTTTGGTTGTGCCGATTGTCGCGTCGGGCGTGGTCGTGGTCACGCCCGCAGACTCGGGTCCGACGCCCGCGTAGACCCGGCGTTCGGGGCTGTCGCTTGCGGGCTTGGACGCGAACGATGCGATCGAAGCGGAGTTCTCGAGCGTCTGCCCGCCGCCGATGTCGTCGTCGGTGGTCGCTTCGTAGGTGATGACCAGATCCAGGCCCGGCCCAAGATCGGTGGCGTCCGGGAGGACCCACCCGAGCACGCCGGTTGACGGCGAGTAAGACGGGTCGGCGAGTGTGATCGGTACGCCGTCGATCGATGCCTGGACGATTGTGGGGGCTGTGTCACGCATGCCGGCCGGGAGCGTATCGGTGATCGCGATGTTGTACGCCGGGGCGTGTCCGGTGTTGCTGATGGTGAGTGTGAACCGGACTGGCTCGTCGGCATCAATGACCGTGTCTTGACCCGAGGCGAGCGATTTAGCGATAGTCAACTCGGGCTGAAGAACGGTGATCGTCACACTGTCCGGCGCGGTCTCCTGATCGGCTGCGTCGGCGTCTTGATAGGCCCAGACCGCCGAGTTATCCAGTGTGTCGTTTGTGGGCGACGGCGGAAGACCACCCGTGTCGGTCACGCGGGCTCGGTATACCACGGTGAGTCGGTCGTTCGTCGCGTCCGCGTCGCCGGCGTTGACGAGCGTTCCGAAATCCCAGACGATGGTTCCAGTGTCATCGGCGGAGGGCTGTGACGCGATCGTGTATGTGAAGCCGTCCTCCGTGGTCGCCGGGGAGATCGAGACGGTCTCGCTGAACTCAAGCCCAGCGTCGAGCGTGTCGCGGAGCTGCGCCACGGGCGTCGTGCCCTCGCGGACGTCGACTAGAACCGTGTACTCGATGATATCGCCAATGCGAAACTCGCCACCTGGTAGCGTGCCGCTTCCCGCCGACTTGGTCAGCGCGTAGTCGCTGTTGAGCGTCAGGGTGACATCCGCGTCGTCGGCGTAAGCGTTCGTCCCCCCCGACCCGGTCCGTTCGCCTAGATCGCTGCCCGGCGTGCCAACGGCGACCGAGAGATTTGGCCCTGGATCACCCTCGAGACTCGTCCAGTCGATGCCTGTTTCGGATGTCAGCTCGGCGCCTGGCTCAACAGAGTCGAGCAGGCGGATCTGGAAGCTGAAACGCATCGTCCCGTCGCTAGAAACATCGATATCTGCGGGTGTTGCCTGCGACCGGCCCCATGTGAGTGTTGTAGCCGTGGCGTCCGGCTCGCCGATGCTCGGGCCCGCGATCGAAACGGTGCTGCCCGTGACGTACTCTGTTCCTGCGGGCAAAGACTCGATGATGTTGAGATCGTGCGCCGTCCGTGATCCGGACTCATTGATCTCAACAGTGATAGTCACGATGTCGCCCGCGTCCGTGTTGATCTGCGGCGATGCGGTCTTGGTGACCGAGAGTTCGGGCTCGCGGATGGTCAGGGTGACCGACGCAAGATTGGCCGACGACCCCGAGAAGCTGAAAGAGGCGTTGTTGACCAGCGTCGCGGCGGCGATGTTCGAAGCGATGTTGCGCACTTGCGTGAGATAGGTGATCCCGATTGTCCGGTCTGCGGCGGGCCCGGACGCAACGGTGCGGGTGCCGAAGTCGAATCGGATATCGAGTGGATCGCCGGATGCGGGCAAACTGGATCCAGACGGCGTGATCGTCGGCTGGCCACCGCTGATCGCTGATCCAATATCGACTGTGGGCAGCGCGACCAGAGCTAGCCCCTCAGGAAGTGCATCGAGGACTGCAAGGTCCGGGGCAGTGCCGGCCGGCAGGACGACTTCGATTGAAAACCTGACCTGTTCGCCGATGACGACATCGTCTTCGACACCCTCCGAGACCGAGTGGGCGTCGATGAGTTTCATGAGATCGATGTCGTCGGTAACGACCGAGGCTGGGTCTGAGTCGGTGAGCACCCGTTCGCCGTCAGCATCGCCCGGTGTGCCGGGCGACGAGGACTGCCCGCCCGACGCCCCCGAGAGGGTAGAAGAGGTGATGTCCGCGTCATTCTCGATGGTGTCGTTCGGCGAGGCCGAGCCATCCACGGACACGCGGTAGAGCAGCGTGATGGTCTCACCCGGATCGAGAACGGCGAGCGTGCTTGAAGGCGATCCCGCGGGACGCATCGTGTTGGCTTCGTTGAACAAGACCGACCCGGCCGCGCCGAACGTGAACAGACCCTCGGCATCGCCAGAGTCGGTCGTCGTGTCGCCGTCGTTGTCAACACCATCAGATGCACCGTCGATGACCAGCAGCGAGGTCGCGCCGGCCACGTTGTTCACCGAGATGTCATAGAGCGGGGCGGACCCGGTGTTCTCAAGTACGACCTGGTACTCCAGGATCTCACCCGCCTGAGCGTTGGTCGATTCTGCAAACGTTGCTTCGCTCCGGCTGACGTTTCGGACTGTCTTGGCGATCGACACATCCGGCACCCGCACGGTCAGTGTCTGATCACTGTGAAGCGCCGAACTCGTGGTGTCGCCGCTGAGTGAGTCCGCCGCGTTGTCGGACGCATAGGTCTCGCCGAGCACATCGAACTGGAGCCCGGCGTTGTTGACGAGATCCTGGCCGTCCGAGTTCCCGGCGATGTTGAGAATACGCGCGACAACCTCTACCTCGAACGTGCCCTCGCCCGCGATGGTGTCGAGCGTGAAGTCGATGACGCCGGACTCGACCGGTGTGTTGCCGCTGACGCCTGAGATGGTCACGTCGTTGTTCACCGTGGCGGCGTGGGAGACATACCCGAGACCGGCCGGGAGCGTATCGCGGACGGTCGTAGACGAGACCGACTCTCCGCCAAACCACCGGGCTCGGAGCAGGAAGGTCGCCTCTTCACCGACCAGCACGTCCGCGTCGTCGCTCCCGCCCTCGCTGGTCGAAAGTCGGGTCTTGGCAATCGAAGCGCCGGAGACCCTGGGCTTGGACTCATCCAGCGAGTAGTCGTCGCCGGTGTCGGTGCCAGCATCGTCGAGCAGGCTACCTTCGACGCGGCCAACGATGGAGAGCGGGCTTCCGTTGTCGTTCGCGGTGGCTGTCACGCGGACGACGGCGCTCTGCCCGGCCGCGAGCGAGCCGATCTGGGCTGCGGTACACCCGCCGGAGCACGTTCCGGCACTGCCGCCGGTCCCAGGCGTGACGACCTCGATCGTGACACCGGTCCAGCCCGCGCCGATCGTCGCGAGGAACTCCGCCGCGTCGGCCACCGAATCCGGGTCGCCGTTGTTTGTCAGCGTGAAGTCAAAAACATATTCGGTGCCGTCGGTGACGACCAACGCCGCAGGCGAAACCTCGATGTCGATATCCGGTGTTGCCGGGTCCAGCGTGTCCAAGTCAATCTCAGAGTCTGTGTCGCCGCAAGTGGACTCGTAGTCGATCGTGAACTCGCTCGTTCCCGAAGCCGGGAGCGATGGGTCCTCGCCGTTCCCGGTTGTCTCGGGATTCACGAGCGGGTCGCTCGATGTATCGAATCCGGCCACGGGCAACACGCGGAAGGTGATCACCACCTCGTCGGTGCCCCGCAGCTCGCCGGTGAGATCGAACGACGGCGCCGCGAGAATGCTCAGATCCGGTGTCATCGCCGTGACATCGCCGGCGGTCGTGAACGTTGGCGTGAATGATGTATCCACTTCGACCGACGCGGGAAGGGTGCCCGAGATGGTCATGTTCTGCGCGGTGCCACCCTGGTTGGAGGCGGTGATGGTGACCTCGGCGCGTCCGCCGGGCAACGCCGAGAATGACTGACTGAGGTTGACCCCGTCAAAGTCGGGCGTCATCAGCAGGTCTGCATCATCTGTATTGTTGGTCGGGCTGCTGAGGTTGGAAGCCGAGGACGCTCCGTTGTTTTGACAACCCCATGTTACGGTCGCGATGGTCTGCTCATCCACACAATTGCTGCCCAGGTTTTCGCTGATGATGTAGGTGACGGTCGCGCCGGCCGCGATATCCGGGAGAGAAAGCAACGAGCCACTTGTGTAAGCCACATCGCTGAAACCGGGCCCGGAGATCATTCGCGACACGCCGCCCGAAGCGGGGACTGCGCTTTCGAGACGCACATTGCGTGCGACACCGTCGCCGCTGTTGCGGATCTCGACGCTCCACTCGACCGCGTCGCCATCGCCGCCATACACGGTCTGGGCGAACGAGGTATCACCAGCGGTGTTGTTCTTGCCGGACACAGCGACCCGTATGTTCGGGCGGGCGATGGGCAGCGAGAACGGGGTGCCGGGAGAGTCGACAGACTCACCACAGAGAATAGTCCCCGTGCCGCTGGCGACCACAGGCGCGGAATCAGTGTTGGCGGTTTCGCTGGCGCTGATATCGAAATGGATGCGGATCTCGTTGGGGGTGTCGCCGAAGGGGGCGAGCTCGGCGAACGCCGAGATCTCGGACGGCCCCCATCGGTACGGATCGGCCGCCGTGCCCGAGCCCGTTGGGTTTGGGCCGGCCGCGAAGGCGCCGCCGTCGGTTGAAACCGTGACCGTTCCAGGGATCAGATCGATGCCGGTGCTGAGCGGTTCGAGCACCTCTTCGACCGAGACACCCAGGATTGGGACCTGGCCCGTGTTCTTGACGATCAGTGTGATCGAACCGGTGCCGCACAACTCCGCGATGCTCGCTGTCGTATCGTGAGCGATCTGCAGCGAGCCATCGACGAACAGGATCTCAGGCGCGTTGCGCGTGAGACTCTGCTCCGACATGGGATCACAACCCCACGAAGCGGTGACCTGGTTCGTCGCCGCGTCGCATTCCCCGCCACCAGCAACGCTCGTGACCACACGCAGCACCACCGTCTCGCCGGAAGCCAGCGGGCCGATATCCCAGGTCATGAGCTGGCCGTTGACGGTGACGGGGTACGCGGGGTCATTGAGATTGTCGGTCTCGGTAGCGTCGGGCGTCAGGCCGTTGGGGACGGTGTCTCTGACTGTGACGCCCACCGCATCACCCGCGCCCGAGTTGGTGACGTAGATGGTCCATTCGACCTCAGTTCCCAGCACGGTGAAGCTGTCCGGGGTGACGGTGAGCAGCAGATTCGCCTCTTGCACGAGGAAGGGGCTGTCGGAACCGCTGGACTGGAACTCGGTGGTTCCGGTCGTTGGCGCGTTCTCGTTATCGTCGTAATCGACCGTGGCCCGGATGGCAGACGACCCCGTGCCGGAACCGGCGAGGCGCCGCATCTGCACCGTAATGGACCCGTTACCAGTCAGTTCATCGCCGGACGGGGTCAGCTCAAACGTCGGGTTCACCCCGCCATTCTCGGAGTACACGACATTTCCAGCGTTGAACACGCCAGCATAGACGGGTATCTGCCCTGTGATGTACTCGTAGTCAAACCCCGCGTCGGTCGTCGGGATGGTCACGGCGATGTTGGAAGCCAGATGCGGAGTCGTGTTGCTCACGGTGAACGTCACCGGGAAGGTCTCGCATACGTCCACGATCGAGGGCATCGAGACACCCACGGCCGCGGACGCACGGGCGATGCTGAAGAACGATCCGAACGTGAAATTGCTGCCCACCCCGCAGATCCCGCCCCCGGCCCCTCCGTCGGTGATCCTGAGCGTGGCTCGCTGGAGCAGGTTTCGGGTTGCGCTGCCGCCAAGTCCGGCATCAGCGATGGTCGTCTGGTAGCGGATCTCGACCGTGTGACCGGCCACGTTGGGGTCGTTCGCGAACCCCGCGCCTTCCAAGAAACTCAAATCGATGCGCAGCGACCCGACCGAATTGAGAATCGAGCCCGCGGGGACGGCGACCGCTCCGTTGCCATCGACATTGACCGTCAGCGAACCGGGGACCAGCGCCTGCGAGGCCACCGATGAGTAATCGTCTTCGTAGACCGACCCGTCCCAGCGGCCCGGATACGCGCCGCCGAACGACAGATCGGAAGTCCAGCCGATGAACTCGCCCTCGCCCAGGTCGCGTGTCAGATCGCTCGACGCGGCCCCGGTCTCGAAGGACCCCAGCGGAGCACTGTCGGCGTTGAAGTTCAGCCCCGCGTTCATATCGGGGTTGTTGATCAACAGGATCTGGCTGGACACCGCGTCGCTGAGATCGCACCCCGCTAGGCTCATCGCAGGAACGCTGGCGGAGTTGACAATGAAGTCGCCGCCCAAGCATGGGTCTGCAGGGGCGGTGAAATCGATCTCAAGGGTCGCTGGGCCCGAGGCGAATGCCGATTTGGGCACGGTCCACGTGACTGTGTCGCCGCCCTCGCATGCGCCGGTGCAGGAGATCGACCCTGCGCCCGGCGTCACGATCACGCCGGTGACGCCATTCGGCAGCACATTGGTCACGATGAGGTCATCGCCGTCGATCAGGGCCGTGTTCTCAGCGTCGAGCGTGACCACGAATCGAGACATGTTGCCCACTTCGAGACGCGTGACGTCGGCGACCTGCGTGAGAGTGACCGAGGGCGCATCGGCGGGCGCCGCGATCGATGAGAACTCGACGGGCGTGGCGTAGGGGTCGCCGCACGGGTTGGTGTAGCTCGGGCTCCAGACGACCGTCCCGGTCCCGCCGCCAGCGCAGGGGTCGGTTTGTTCGACGTCGAAGCTGAGCGTCGCGGACATCGACGACCCGATGATCCCGCCGTTGCCCGTGTAGGTGAAAGTTCCGTCTGCGTAGTCCCAGTCTGGGTGAACGTTGGTGACCGCGATCGCAGAACTGATTGTTGTGTCGAGCACCACGGCGGCCGCGTCGCCCGCGCCGGTGCTTTCAACAAGGAATGATACAGGGACCGGACCTGCCGCCGACAGGGTCACATTGGCCGGGGTGTATGTCAGCAGAGGCTCGGTGAGGTTGAGCACGATCGAACCGGTCGCGTCGGTCGCGGTAACGCCGGTCCGGTCGGTGGTCGCGACGGTGTTCTCGATCTCGGTACATCCCGCGACCACAGCCGTCACGCGGACAACGAAGCTCTCGCCGGGCGCGAGATAGGGAAGAGTGAGCACCGGCGGCGTACCGGTTGCGGGTAGGCCCGCCGGTGCCGTCTGGGTCATCGAAACCAGCTCCAAAGAGCCCGCGGGGTTTGTCGGCGAAAGCAGACCTTCATCGATGGTGATATCGAACAGCCCGCCCAGCCCGCTGTTGGTGACGGTGATGTCCCACTCTGCGGTATCGCCGACCGCGCGCGGTTGCGTGGGCGGATCGATCTCGAGGATGCTCTCGCCCTGTTGCACCAGCACCGGGAAGGAGTCCGGGCCCGAGTTGAGATCCTGCAATCCGACTGTTGATCCGTATTTGGTGCTGTACGGGATGGCGTACGTCCCGCTAACGGTGTTCAGCGAAGTGACCAAGCCGTAGGTGAGATCGAGCGATCCGCCCGGAGCGATCTGCGTGCCGCTCGGTGTGGTGATGGTCAGCGTCGTGAGTGCCTGCGTGGCGGTGGTGCCAAGCGGACCCGAGACAGATCCGTCGACGTACACCCAATCAGCGGGGAGCGTGACCTCGACGACCGGATCGAACGCGGGCTGGTTGCCGGTGTTTTCGAGCGTTATCCGGACCGTGTCGCCGGTTGTTGCAGTCACATCCATCGTACCGTCCCACGCTCCGCCGACATCAATGGAATTGCGTGTAACATCCGCTGGCTCAAGTTCTGCTGCCAACTCTATATCCGGAGCTGCAGCCAATGCTGAGGTGAAAAATGCAGACACACACACACCGCAAGCCAGAATCCATTTGGGCGTAAGGATACAGTAGATTCGATTTTTTTCAGATCTTTGCATTTATCGACTCCATAAGGCCGCATAGTCCCATTGCGGTCTACCTGAGTCGGTCGAATAAGAATCTGACTATAATTCACTTTTGTAACAGTTACTTTTTTATGTAGAATTGCCCATAAATCGTGCGAAGAGCGTAGTCGTAATGGGCAGAAATTAATCGATGAGCGGTGGGCCAGCAGATTGTGACACCCGCCCATACGGCGAATATCACGCCGCAAAACGATGGTTCTGCTTCACCTTGATCACTGGATACAGTAATCGTGGATCGTCTCCGACATGATGTCGTCTGATCGTGATCTTGGGCTCGAGTTCACCTCCTTCTGTGTAGCGTATCGGTTCCGGCCGACGTAATCCGAGCTCGGCTTCACTTGGTGTCAGCATACCAAGAGATGCGTGCGGGCGGTAGAGATTGTACCAAACAGCAAAGTCATCCAGCCGATTCTGGATCGTTGACAGATTGGGCGGGACCAGTGAGACCCGCCACCATCGCTTCAGGCTCCAGAAGAGTCGTTCTACCTTCGCATTGAACTGCCAAACACGAGCCGGGCATCGGGCGTGTGTGATACTTCGCTGCATCATTGCGGTATGAAACATCCGCCGAAACTGCGACCCTCGATCCGTGACCACAAACCTGGGTGTAGAGTGTGCTCTGATCGAGTCATCAACCAGCTTGACCAGGTCACCGGTCGTCGGTCGTTTCACAAATGCTCTGATACCGACAATCTTCCTGCTGCATCCGTCGATGATCGCGGCGACTTCAAGCTTCAGCCAAAGCACACGCATCGAGGTGATATCCAGGTGCCACACATAATGAGGATTACGAGGGCGAATCAGATGTGCGGGTGCAGTACTGTTCGTCCGGTTTGATTGGGCATCACGATACTGATGAGGCGGTCGTTCTTCTTCAAGGATCCTGCGCACGGACGCGCGACTGATCTGAATCCCAGAACGCATGATGTGCCGGGCGATGGTGCGTGTGCCGAAGTCGCGCTCGGGGCAGAGCTGGCGCATCTCGTGGACAAGCCATCGGACGCCCTCGTGGAGTTTGTTCCATGGCGGAGCGCCAACGACCGCTTCGGATCTGTGCTTTTCGCGCAGCGATCTCTTCCAGTTGCGGACCGTGTTGGGGTGTATCACAAATCGGGACGCGGTCTCCTTGCATGACCAGCCACGGAGCCGCATCAGTTGGAGGATTTCGGCTCGCTCCTGTGGCGCGTAGTGGGGGCGTTGTTTGGCGGGTTTGCGTTGACGCTGGGAGCGGTAGATCGCGAGTTCGCGTTCGAGCAGCACAGCGTCTGAATGGGCGTGATCCCGCTGGGCAAGTAGTCGCACCATGGGCATGGGATGCTCGAAAGCCCGTGCTCGGGCTGCAAGATACCCGCGCATAAACAGGATGGAGACCGATTCGACCAGATCCCAGACGGATCGTTCACGCTGTTTCATGCCAGATCTCCGGATGTCCGGGTATGCACAGCCGGAATCTGGTAAGATACTAGAGATGAAGTGTTTAAGCACAAGCCGAGTGCCGAATCTACGGACAAAACGGACACTCAAAACTGCCACTGAGACCCACCACAATCTCCTGGCCCACCGCGGTAGGGCCTCGGGAGGGGCTATTTCGTCCGATCTCGACCCAGTTTGACATCCATCGCCGATTCAGGATACTGAAGCCGCCTCACTCAGACGCGGCACGAGAGACTGTTTGACATATCTTGGATCGCCCCCCGTT